>LKMJ01000558.1_pt1 | contig 28978 bp, 47 predicted proteins | sample 643391 | NCBI WGS metagenome assembly LKMJ01 (sample SAMN04112250, study PRJNA286221) | soda lake metagenome | biome: soda lake; feature: Kulunda Steppe; material: water; isolation source: sample PL-Br10 brine of Picturesque Lake | place: Russia: Kulunda steppe | collected 2010-07 | reverse complement strand
TGGGTGAGATGGTTGGTGATTACATGTGGGTTGGGTTGGTGGGGGTTTGTGGGTGGTTTGGCAGGTTTACTTTGATAACTACTAGGCTTCATGGCTTAAGTAAAAAAACAATGCCGTTTTGTCTAATGCGTAAAAGAAGACTGCCCTGTCCCAAGACCAGGTAAGAATTGATGCAATGGTGAGGAGGGGCTTTGCCATGCATGAGAGCCATTGCCCATGGCACGTGTCTTTGCCAGAAACAGCCTGTGCTTTGCTCAGACTGTTCATTTTGTGCCAGCAACTGATTGCTGTACATGCATGTTAGCACGGCCTGTGCTTGTAATGCTTGGTGGGACCTGAAGATACTATTCACCCTGTTCTTGGCACATGAGCAGGGAAAGGTGGCTTGGTGTGGCTGGGCAGCCTACCACATTGAATGGCCGGCCCATCTGCACACGCCCATGCCCAGACATTAGTAAGGCATACCTCTACGCTACCACACCACACATGTTTGAGGGTAAGAGGTGTGCTTGATTATCCAATGTAATATTCTGGTCCTTTCTAGCCACACGTAGAAGTGGTGGAAACCATGTATAGACAATTTTCACTGAAACATCATGTAAACCCCATATACCGTAGAATCTGTACTTACTAGAAGTCACAAACCCCCAATCAGACCCCCCCCGAGGGGGTCAAAGCGCAGCTCTCAAAGAGCAGGGAGTGCACAACCGATTGCTCTTTTTATCCACAAAAAGTGCGGTCTGTCAAAGTTTGAAAAGAAGTGCGGCATCAACTCGTGGTTGAATGCTGAAAAATGCTAGGCAGCCTTGTGCAGACACTTGTGATAAGGTTAAATTCTAAATCACCTGCTTGCACATTGCCAACACCCCCTCTTTCTCCTCCCTTTTCTCCTCTGCCTCTTGCTCATCCTCAATTAATACGTCTGCAAGGGACAGAGCAACATCTTCATCTGGACGTGTGCCCCTGCTGTCGTTCTTGCTGCGTATATATGACAGCTTCTTGGCCTGGTCCAAGGCCAAACGGTTGGCCTTGGTCTTGCTGCAAATGCTGGTGAAAAGCGACCAGTTGCGCTCAATGGAGCAGCTGGTGAATAAGGCGCTAAGGAGCTGCCCAGCTACTGCTGCCACAATGCGGAAGAAGGGGAGCATTTTGATTTACCAAACGGCATGGCGAGAGTCTCCTCATCAGTCTCCTGCTCAATTGCAGCTGATATCAAGCCTGCTGCTACTGCTGCTGAACCAACTGCTGCTGTTGCTGTAGTCCCTGACTCATTTCTGCTCCCCTCCCCCACTGCCCCATGCACACTGCCTTCTCCATTCATTGTTAGTACACCAGTAATCTGTGAACAACGATTAACAGAAAAGTCAATCAAGAATGGCGCAAAATTCAGTAGAACCACTCATTTTGATGTTATCTTGTAGTACACTATTTGCGACCGTGAATACATGGAGCAGATTGTATGTACAATTTGGGTTTATGGATAGATATAATTGCCCCCGCCCATATATCTACGGTACTTGCCATAGGCATGAATGTATGGTCATATAATTGTACATTATTTGCCAATCCCTATCACGAAACTTCAGTTGCAAGCCAAGCACTACATTTGTGTGCTTTGGGGGGAATGGGGAATGGAGTGTGGAGTCTGAAAGGAAACCAAAGCTCTCTGGGGATGAGCTATAGGCTTATGTGATAACAAAACAGGAAACATGTCGGAATGATCCAAGTCAATCAATCGCTGCTTCACAGCAAATTTCTCTGATAGTTTGAAATAGAAATTTCTTGAGTCCTAGAGCAGCTTGGTGTGCTACTCATCCCACACCAAGGGGCACAAAGCGCTCAAGAAAATGGTGTTCAAACTGCCGATGGATTACTGAGGAACATTAAGCACAAGGCAGGATAAAGGAAGCTTTCTCTTCATTGTAGCAATAACCAGCTTGAGTCAACGATTTAACAGCGATCATAAGAAGTAAAGCTGCTTGCTATATCTGATGTGTGTGTGATGTTCTGCCATCAAACTTCCACGTTTGGATTGAGCATGCACGGCGCAAGTATGAAGCATTCTGGGCAGTCACCCTTGCAAGTACGTGCATCTGGGCTGCCGTACGTAGGAAGCGGCAACATGGATAGCATGCAAGCTTGTGAAGTGGTTCTGTAAGAATGCTTTAAATACAATCCCTTGCCCTCTCCTCGCAGGTGCTTCAGAAGCTGCATTTAATCGCGTACGTGATGCTGTGCGCATCCCTATGTATGGTAAGCACCGTGCAGTCACCATACACATGGTCACCGTACGCGAGCTGCAAGCACTCAGCCAGATGCTCACGCCTGAAATTGAAAGAAAAATTTGAAAGTGTATCGAACACCATGTTCAACGTTTGCAGCACAAGCACAGCAGCATGCTGGCGGGTTTGACACCCCTTGACCTAGCCCCAAGGCCAAGCTAGCCTCCATGAGTTGAGGTTTTTCCAGATGCTGCAGCATATTTGCGCCTCCTTGACCTTGTGTAGCATACAGGTAGTTATGCTGCTCCTTTGATTGTGATGAGGCCTTGTCCAGGCATGGTTCTTGATTCAGATCTTGAAGCGTTGTGAGCAATGAAGCATGGGCCAATACGATGTTCATTGTGTCATATGCTCCATGCATTCATGCACGAAGGGTGTGACTGCTACGCATATGGACTCCTAGCTGCTGGACTCACAGACATTGTATGTGAGGCAGACTTGAAGCCGTACGACTACATGGCCCTTGTACCCATTATCCAGGTAGGTCATGCAAGCTACTGCTGGCCAGGTGCATGGAACTTTGCGTCACTACAAGATGAGGAGAAACTGCCCTTAGTTACATGAACTTGTTCAAGAGCTTAATGAGATATTTTCCTGCTCGGAAGTAGATTTTGCCTGAGCTGTTGCTCTGTAAGGCTGTATGTATGCCCATGCTTTTGAAATTTTGTTTTGTCACCATCACATAACAGCCAAAGCCTCCCCAGATCTTCTCCTGCATTATGTTTTTGCAATGACAATTGGGGTTAGAACTAATGACCCTATGTCACTAGGTGGGTATGCTATCTGATTTTTTGTTGCAAAGCGCACCAACATAACTTGTAAGAAACTGTTGACTTCGAGGCACCATGAGTGTGCACCATTTAATCTCCCATCTAGGTCCTACCCATCTACAACAAGTCTTGCCGAGTCTCGGCGAGTCTCTTTGGCAGACTAGACCACCCTATTTACCCATCCTTACTCACAACCTACCCACTTTCAGCTAAATGATTGCATATCATGGTCTATTAAAAAATACATGCCGCATGAGTGATCGAGAAAGCTGGAGAGTGTACACTATTTGTACTTATGCTGTGCAAACCGCCTCGCTCTTCTGATGATGATGGAATCAAATTGACACCTGTACCTTATTCCTTGAAGCATTCCAAAGCTTATGCGTTCGCGGTGCCACGACACTGCTCACAAGTATTGAAAACGTGCATAGGCTGTTGCCGTAGGAGACTGCAATATACAGTGCACTTTGTTTTAATGCAGGGCGCGGGTGGCTCCATCACGGACTGGTCAGGGCAGGAATTAACCTGGCAACCCAGTCCTGGAGACACAGACCTAGTCAGTAGCTGGCCCAATGAGGTATTAGCCACAGGAGACGCGCGCATGCAAAAAGCAGCTCTTAAACTGCTGCAAGGCTGAGATTCCAGCTGTTCTCAAGGCAGCCAATTCTCCAGAGATGCGTGTGCTTGTGTTACTTTGTTTCCTCCTGGCTCAAGCAGTACCCAGTTACAGATTGCTTGTGGGAGCATGTTGCCGCCACCCTTCCCCTCTTACTGACTGCTTACGTGGGTATCACATTGAGTGCAGCCATTTTGGATGGCTTATACCAGGTTCTCTCAGTCGGTCATTTTGTGCTGAACTTCTTGACTCGCCCGGATTTTACGTTACCATTTGACAGTCACGCTAATGGGAAGGTGCTTGGTAAGACAGCGTGTGCATTGGCGCAGTGCCAGTTGCCTGAGGTGTCGGGCAGACTGGGCAGAGTCAATACAACTAAATTTGCACCTTTTTTCACTTGAATCATTCATTGCCTGCTCATCTTCACTACACTGCTGCATGGGAATGAAATGGTTGCGTACGGATAACTATCATCATTACAGAATCTGTTATCATATCATTAGTATGATACCAAGTTGCAACTTATTTGTGCCCTGGCAAGGCATATAGATGGACAGTGCATCTTCTTCAAACAACACAGTCCTTGTTGAGGTGAGGTCCTGGCGCACATGGTTCATCTAGAGAATGGGCAGTATGCTTCTGAATAAGTCCACCCAGTGCAAATGGCAACTTGTCAATTGAGCACGCTGTTTTAAGCCTGGGGATAAGCAAACCTTCGAAAAGGATGCATGGCTCCCTTACACCAATTAAGGAAAACAGGGCACCTAAGTCAAAAGTACTATTTGTTCATCTCTGCCGAGACAATTATAGACAGATGAGAAGGCTCAACGAACGAGGCTTACAAGAATCTAAAAACTACACAGGCTGTGAAAACACTCCCTACACCAATTAAGGAAGAGGGGGCACTTCGAGGCAAGGAGAGAAACAAGAAAAAATGTCATTGGGGATCAGGTCAGCTGAGCTACTACTTGACCTCGCACCTTTTCTGTTAGGTCTGGTTGAAGCTAAGTTGCCCTGACTCGGCAGGTACAGATATTTTTTCATTTATCCATGTCTGCGTCCAATGATAGTCGTCATGCCACAACATTGCTTGCATGTTGTTAACCCCAAGACAATTACTAATAGTATTGATTTGTAGAACTCAGGTGATTTCCTTACTCCTACATGTATCACTAGCTTTCTATGAGCAGGCTGGGAGTCGCAATTTTTTACTGAAGGCCTTATCCTTGTAATCCTTCAAGTTGTAATCCAACCACAAAAGCATTAGCCCAACGACCAGGCTGGTGGCCAACCCTAATAAATAAATTTACACAAAACACTTGCAACAAAAACATCTGCATCATGACCAAATAATAGAGGAAGACCAACCAGAAGCAACATGAGTGATCTTGATAAAGTACAGTTGTAGAACGCTTGTGAGTGCTGAAAATAAGATTCATATAAATCACGATTTGTGCCTCTACGTACACTGACTAAATTCAGTTACCACACAAAATGCGAGGCCAACAAACAAGTTACAGGCATGACCAGGCAGACAAAAGACATCAGAGGAGCAAACAATAGACGTCGCAGGTCTGATGGCGCTGGACAGATTGATGCGGCAGACTCTGCATGCAAGTGGTTCAAATTCAAAATGTTCATGTTCAACATTTTGAATAAGTTCGATGACAGTCGCACAACACATAATATTTTTTTGTTGCCCCGCGGAGGCTCCAGAGGAGCTCAGGATCCTGTTCCTGCTTCACCACCAGGTCAAGCGGCACCCAAGGTTGATGTGCCACATGAAAGGAGATACTAGCTTGGCTGTGCCTCCTGCTCTTTGCCGTCTCTCCCTTGTCACCCTTCCCCTTTTGGGCCTTGCCTTTCATACTTGCCCTTGTCCTTCCCTCCACCTCTGAGCACACATAGTCAAATTAACTAGCACTAAATTACATTCACATGATGATCAATTGATAGCACCAATGACAAGGCATAAGAAGGCATAATAGTGTTATTGGTAACACCAATAAAAACACATTGCCCCTCGTCCTTGACCAACTCCTTCAAGCAACTGGAGGCCACAGTGCAGAGTCTGTCTGTGAACAACATGAAGCCCAGCGGCAACTTCAATGCAGGCAGGCAGGTGAAACTCTGACCTTGTTCATCACTTTGGCGCCTGTGCTTTTTGCACTTCAGCTACAGCAGCCAGGAGTGCTTTATGAACTGCAGGAGGAGCTGCAATTATGCCCCTGCAAAACCACAAGCAGTAACACAAGTTGAAATTGTGTCTTTCATCACACACACATGCACACACAAGAACAATAAAATCCCAGAGAAATAAGCTTAAGCAGGGGTCTTACCCAAACCATTGCCGGGGATCAGACTTGCCAAGTATGGCAATGCTTGAAGAGCACATTTTCAACCAATGGTTTACAACTCCCCTTTTTATTGCCTGATATCACCCAAACACCAAGCATAATACCAAGGAATACATCCCATGGCACAATTGATCACAAAGACAAAGGACACGATGGTGAGGACAGAAAGCAATGCTGGCCACCAGGTAAGCATCGAGGCACAGATGAAAGAGACATGGCAGGCCGGACTTGGAGCTCGGCAAACTGCCGGCAGCAGTGGCAGCAGTCAAGCAAGAAGTGGTTTGTTTGGACGGAGTGGCTCCAGAGCCAGTACCTTGCTCTGGCCTCTCTATGTCTAGTCCAGCTAAAGATCATTTTGATAATTTTGATAGTTTGAAGATAGTTTTGTTGAATTATCAGAGAAGTCTCGTGCTTTAATGAGATGTCTTCAAAAAGGAAAGTCTTATGCCCATCCAATTACACACATGTCACGCATCTTGCTGAGCCTCTCTGTCTCTCTTTGGCAGCCTGGGCCACCCTGTTCTCGAGGCGCACGAGTTATGCACAAAAGAGGCACTTGTACTTGGTGCACAAGGCTGATCTACTTACACAAGCAGGTGCATACAACCTTGCTTGCACTGCTCCTCACAGACCCACACACACCTGTCGAGTTCCAAGTAACGGCCTTTGCTGAAGTCAAGCCTTGTCCCACTTGCATCAGTGACACATCCTCCTGCCTCCTCCACAATGACAAAGCCAGCGCAGTGGTCCCAGATTTTCTCCCTTCATAGCAGGGCCAAGATCGTAAGTTGCCCTTAAGATACTGCAGGGTACAGAATAGCTGCATTTGCAAACAAAGCTAGCCACCTGAAGCAACAAAAGTATGCATTTTGCCAAGGATTCTGCAGCCTCCAGGCATGTATGTGCACATGTATATTTTGTGCCTGAGCATGAGCTCATAGAAAAGGGTTTGTATGATTTGCTCAGATGGACACGTATGAGCTTGTTTGCAAAGACATCCGCAAAATTAGATCAACCTGCACCTGTACGTTGGTGGCGGGAAGCGCATAAATATTGAGGCCTCCCCCCTGGATAATAGCCCGTATTTCACTTGACTGTCCATACGCAAAGGCGGCATTGTCACCCCCAGTTGAGATGCCTGCAGTAATAGGGCAGACATTGGAGCACAAGGCATTACAAAATTTAGTTCATCGCTGGGTAAAAGATAGAATAAAAGCCCGAAATTCAACATTGGATAAACACACTATTTCAAGGCCCAGCAAACAAGCACACACACACAGCATCAGTATGCAAGAACAGTAAGAAGCTAAACAGACAGAAGATCAGGCATTAAACAAAATGTTCTGAGCCTAACTGCTTCGATACCACCTCATTGGAATTGATATTAACTTCAAAATGAATGGGTATGGTGAAATTGCACTTTTCCTCCATGTCTACGATATTTGGACAATTTAAAACTGAGTGTCACAGATAGGCGTCAAATATAAGAGTTCAGAGAGCTCATGGATGCAATGAGTTGACAAAGAGCAAAGCAGTGGAAGAATTGGGGCACTGAGGGGCTCAAAAATATAATGATACACTTGTACGTTGACATCGTATGTATTGTGCATCAGAGAAATATGATAAACATCGGTGCTCAGCAAGAAAATGCATGCGTACATACATACATAAACATAGATGCACAAAAAAAGGCAGAGAAGGAGGGTATGGAGGGGCTCAGAGGTAGAACAATGTATTCGGTGATTGACATCAAACTGGGCGTCAGAGATAAGGGAAGTGATACACATCAGCGCCCGGCAAGCAAATGTGTGCAGTGCAAAGCCGCAAAAATGCATGAAAAAAGCATGGCACAGAGGGGCTCATGCATAGAACAATGTATTTGGAGGTTGACATCAAACTGTGCGTCAGAGGTACGTGATACACATCAGCGCTCAGCAAGCAAATGCGTGCAGTGCAAAGCATTGCACTGCACACATTTGCAATGGAGCAAAATTGCAATGGAGTATGGCAAGGAAGGGCTCAGAAGAAGAACAATGTGTTTAGAGGTTGACATCAAGCTGTACGTCAGAGATAAGGGAAGTGATACACATCAGCGCCCAGCAAGCAAATACGTGCAGTGCAAAGCCACAGAACTGCAATGGAGCATGGCAAGGAAGGGCTCAGAAGTAGAACAATGTATTTGGAGGTTGACATCAAGCTGTACGTCAGAGATAAGGCAAGTGATACACATCAGCGCCCAGCAAGCAAATACGTGCAGTGCAAAGCCATAGAACTGCAATGGAGCATGGCAAGGAAGGGCTCAGAAGTAGAACAATGTATTTGGAGGTTGACATCAAGCTGTACGTCAGAGATAAGGGAAGTGATACGCATCAACGCCCAGCAAGCAAATACGTGCAGTACAAAGCCACAAAATGCAATGAAAGGAGGATAGCACAGAGGGGCTCAGAAGTAGAACAATGTATTTGGAGATTGACATCAAACTGGGCGTCAGAGATAAGGGAAGTGATACACATCAGCGCCCAGCAAGCATATGCGTGCAGTGCAAAGCCGCAAAAATGCAATAAAAGGAGGATGACACGGACGGGCTCAGAAGTAGAACAATGTATTTGGAGGTTGACATCAAATTGTGCATCAGAGATAAGGGAAGTAATATGCATCAGCGCCCAACAAGTTTTGGCATGTAGTGCATTAACGTGAAGGCAAACATGTAACGCAGGGATGTGGGTAGGCATGGAAGAATTCTGGGACAGAAGGAGTATGTGGCGGTTTGCATTATATTGTTAAAAGCTAAATTAGCACCTAGATTTGCTCTGGCGAGCAAGGTTACATCTCGCTGCATGCATCCCCACAACCCAGGCTGATGAAAGGCTCGCCATATAGACCCAGATTTGGGAGTGGTGTGGTGTATACACTCAGGTACCTCCCAAACATCTGTAAAGACTCAAATAAATTCCAAGACCATTAGAGCTAAGAGCTACGGAGCAGCACTCAATGAGTCTGACTGAAAAAGCATAGGAGACACACAACAGACAATTTCGGCCCTCTGTAGGTTGTGTTGCATACAAGATTGCGCTGTAGATGTGCAACCACTGCATTGCTTAATTGGACAACAGTGCACATTTGTTGGCCCCACAAAAAGCCCAGTGCAACCGTCAGAAGCATCATCAACATTGGCATCAACATCATTGACCAATTACCAGTGCCATGCTCACCACTGATGCGGTAAAACTATGATCTGAATGCCGTGATTCATAGGACTCCATGAAGCGAGCATCAGCAAATCCGCCATCAGAGAAGTCCTGTACACCAATCTGCTGCACGCCATCAATGCCCCGCGCACCATACAGAGAGGCCTGCAAGATGGATGCCAAAAATGAGGGCAGTGCCCCTGAACAGGGGAAGGTTGTACTTCCTGCCCAAGTCTGGTGCATGAGCGCTACTTCTTATCTTAATGATTGGAACACTGACAGCAAAGTCAGTGCAGCTGAGGTAGAATGCGGTCCATGTGAGTGACACAGCTTTTGTTGCAGGTCCAGTCTATGGTCACAATCGTTCATAGACGTGCTTGATAGTCCATGATAGCCACTCATACTGAGAATCAGGGCAGAGCAAGCTTCTTGATGAGGGTAACACTGCTGTTGCAAAAAACAAGATGATGTGCAGGAAGGCACTAAGCACCTTGATCTAGACAGTGTCCTGCATGAAAGCTGTGCGCTCTCAACATTTATCATTGGGTAGAGCAAACGGCATGCAGCCCGTAGTGCATCCGTTGTTTGGATATAGCAAGTGACATGCAAAATCTACTGTTTGGAATGAGCAAACAGCATGCAAAACCAATCGTTTGGAAAAAGTAAACGGTACGCTGCCTGTGGTCCTGTGCGGATAGAGAGCTAAGCATTTCGAGGACCATGCCTCAGCAACAGAAGAGGAAGCAAGTGAGCAAAATGGGCGCTGTCATAAAGCACCAGGCTCACCCCATCCTCCCCACAGTCAGAAGAGGCAACCAAGCCACATTCCACACCACCGTCCCTTGGGGCCGACACTCTCACAATTGCATTTTTGTTATTAAAATGGCAGGAGCATTGCGTTGGCTTTAGAGGCGTTACCATGTTCCTGTCCGAGCCAACCTGTGTCTTCGTAAATCATATCAGATTGTGTGCATTCCCAAGATTGTTTGCAGAGCACCAAACTTTCCCTGGGCACCAGCTTGGGAAGGTGGCACATTTTGTCCAGACAAGTCACCCATTCCCATGTTACAGCTCAATCTCTGGGTGGCCCACATACAAATGCTGCACACACACACACACAAAACACACACAGCCACCTCCAAGCCCCCGCAAGAGAACGCCACGCACCTTGTACGCGCCCGCCCCTTGGTGCGCCAGAAACAGGCAGCCCCTGCCCTCCTGCCGTGCACGCGAAGGCTCGGCGGCACCTCCATCCTCGTCCTTAACTGGGCCCTGCACACAAGCATGGTACTCGGTGATTGATAGTACATGCATGCACCCTGGGCCTATCCTTGCATACAACACACATGCGCCTGTACATGCACACATACAAAAACATATACATGCACACATGAATACGCAAATACACACACCCGCACCCGGTAATGGGCAGCCCAGCACCTGCAAGTGCGCACACTCACTGCCCAACACCCACACCTGCACCCCTCCCCACACACCTGCATCCCTCCCCACACACCTGCATCCCTCCCCACACACCTGCATCCCTCCCCACACACCTGCACCAGGTTGGGGCAACCCAGCACCCACGCATGCGGACACCCACTGCGCCACCTGTGCACCTGCATGCTCCCCCCACCAAACGCGCACACACACACACCTGCGGTAAATTGGGGCAGCCCAGCACGCCCAGCTCCACGCGGCCGTCCTGCAGCATGCCCAGGCACACCGCGTACTGGCGCATGCCCACAAAGCCACGTGTGCCGTCGATGGGGTCCAGCACCCAATGACGCCCCGCAGGGCCCCCCTCCGAAGCACCCAGCTCTGCGGCGCAAACACAGCAGAGTTCTGGCTCAACCTCAGGGCCACTGAACTCTGCAGTGCAAATGCAGCGGATTCCCCTGAATGGTGCGGGCACCCAGCTCTGCTGCGCAAGCACAGCAGCGTTTGGCTTAGCCTGGGCCTGCGACACAGACAGGGCAGCTGGTCATGCAATCCCCATGGTCAAGCCCTGGGCACTCTCCATAACAGGTTGCTAATTGATTGAAACTTGGGCGGCCGCAATAGCACCATGCCTACTTACCCCAATACACGCCCACGGAAGCAGTGACTTTGCTTATCAAGCCGAGAATGTTGTCAATTGCCCACTGCCCACAACTTCCCAAGCACTCTCAGAAAAAGGCATCCCACCTCTAAACACACCCTTAAAAATAGGCCCAGCAACCTACAGCAGCAGCCTTGCCCCCTTGAATCTCAAAACCCCCTTTGGAAGAAGACGCCGCACCTATCAAGCCCAGGACGTCATCGCACGTCAGCCTTGTGCTGGGGTCCTCCTGGACCACCACGTCATTGATGAGGCCCGTGATGCGCTCCAGCATTGCCCTGCTGCTCTCCTGCCTGCGCACATAACCAACAGGGCGGGGGGCCTTTTCGAGCACAGGGGCGCGTTACAAATACAGTTGCACCCTGAGCCAGGCAGCTACTCTGCCATGCGGCACCAGCTAGAGCAGCGCCAGCCAGGGTGACCTTTGTTGCGCGGCAGCAGCCGGAGCTGCCTCTGTTGTGCAGCACCAGCCAGAGCGGCAGCAGCCGGAGCGACCTCCATTGTGCAGCCAGAGTGACCTCCGTTTGTGCGGCACCAGCCACTAGCCGGAGTGGCACTAGCCGTAGTGGCACCAGATTGAGGAAGGCCTTGGGCTTCTAATCTATGTCGGAAGCTTGAGGCAACCGCTCAGTTGGTGAGACGTGTGCGGGCAAAGTACTCGTGACATCCGCTGTGATGGTGCGCAAGCCGGCCTTCCATGTTTGGTGTGCTGCTGTGACTCCGTTTGTGGCGCCAAATCAAGCAAGCCTTTGGCCCAGCAGGCCGGTCAAGTTGGCAATGTTGTAGGTTGCCTTGCAAGGAGGCCTGGCTGGTAGTTTTGGCCATAAGCCAAGGAAGGTGTGGGTCTTGTCAGGCAGGTGATGGCCCCCCCCACCTCCCACTGCCACACACCAGCAACCAAACCTTCCAGCAACCTAGTGCAGCGGCAACACAAACACAGCGCCTGGTGGAGGTCAATGGGTCTGCATCACTTACGCTTGGCAGTGCCCCTGGAGACACACCCCACAAGCAAACACTGCCAGCAGACGTGTGCAGGCAGTGTACAGGCAGAGCTCGGACCGACTACCACAACCCTCCACGCAGCAGGAAGGCTCCAGACCAACAACAATGACCACCTCACGCACTCCCTACACCAAGGCCTCTGTAATCCCTCAGTGCATCAGGTCGATCACGCCGTCAAGGCTCCAGGCCAATTACCACTACCACACCCCAGGAGGGTGCCATACTGCATCAAGTCAATGTCTGCCAGCAAGCTTGTTCAGCCTCATCCCGCATGGATGGATCCCTTCTCCCCTGATCTGACCTCCAAGGTGCGCACGCTTGGCTGACACTCACTTCAAACTTGCAGAGTCTTCCTCGGCTACCATGCACAGCCTGGTGCCTTGGGTAGCTGCCTGGGAGCGGGACAGCGACCATGCCACCACAGCCTGGGCAGCTGCAAGCGCAGGGGCACAATGCACACGACGATGCCACAACAGCCGATTGTTGTCGCCGAGCAGTGCGCACTGCAGCCCTGGTTGAGTAGCATAAAACGGGCAGCTGGCCCATCGTGGCCTGCAAGTGGCCCCATGCTGCCAACCAGGCATGCTGTCGCACGCATGGACAGGCAACCGCCTGATGATGCCAGGATGAGCAGGCCCAGCCATCATCAGGCTGTCGTTGCAGGCAGGAGCCTATGCACGCGTCCTTGACGTGCCAGCAGCATGAGCAAAGTGGGCGGCATGGGCAAGACGCACCCCAGCTGCTGGGTGCTAGCACCCTGTTTCATCGGCATGCGGGGAATTTCCCTGGAGCCAAGCCCCGTGATCTGTGATTAAAGTGCCATGGCTTTGCAATGGATTCCGGCATACACCTGGTTTGCACACATGGCGTAGTATAGACAGTGACATCAGTGACGTTGAAAAGGTGCGCCCGGAAAGAAACAAGGGGGCCCATGGGCGTGAACTGAAAGGCTCCCTGCAGCAGCAGTCAAGGCACATGCAGCCCTCACACCCAAGGCGACACCAACAAATGCATCAGTGTCAGGCAGCATTGCGCAAGAGGAATATACTGGCTCAGCGCCCAGCTTGAGCACCCAATCACGCAGCCCACGCCTCCCAGTTGAAAGAGGGGGGAAGGGGGCCAGCACTTACCATAGTCTGCAACAGTGACCCTGCACAGTGAAGAAACAAGCAATGAGATGAGTGAAAACGTCCTCACCCTATTGGATCTGCTCTAGAGCTCCTGAACGCAGCAATGGGAGGACTTACGGGCTGTCATCTTGCTTGTCCACCTTCTCACTCTCTGCCAGGTCTCTTTGCACGGTCTGCAGCAGCACAGGGCACAAGGAAATTTAGCCAGTGCATTTACCTTTCTACGTGCATTTGCGATCGCCATTGTTGACATGAACAAGCTTACCTCGCACACCCTGCTGGCTAGGCGCACTGCATCCGCCGCTGCCGCCAGCTCTGCATAACACAAAGGCACAAGAAGCAAGGTATTACTGTAACGCCACTTTTTCTCAAAGCCCTCGTTCTCATGATGTATGTCACTGTGCTCATAATCAGGCATCATGATGAGCCAGCCCATCACCTGCTGAATACTTGGCTTGGGGCAACGGCACAGCATTCACAGCCACGTGCGCTGCCATTGACAGGCTACTACGGTGGGCCAGCCTCTGTCTGCTGGCGGACAAAGAATGCTGTCTACAGTTAGCCTTCAAGGTGGGTGGAGGGTATGCTTTCTGGACCAGCATAAGTTCTCAATCCTTTAATTTACACATTAATACAGCTAACGATTCATTGCAGACTACTGGCCGACAAACTGAAACTAGACAATTGAAATCAAAAGGTTGATTCATTATTTTTTGACAAGACATGAATACATGCTTAAAGCATTCAAAGGTGGTAAGGCTGGGCGCACATGCACGTAATTTTGGTGCCCACAGTCTACGGGGAGGGATCGTGGGCCCACCCCTCCAAGGATCACCTTGCAGCCACTGTGTCAGGGCCTCATCTGGACGTGACGGTCACGGGAAAGAAGAGCCAGGTGACCACCAGTCAGTTGAGCGGCAGCAATCTCACAGCACTGCTAGCACCGCCAGCCCTCCACCTTTGTTGCGGCCTGCTGTGTTGGTAAGTTTTCCTATTGAAACTGCAGCCATTTATCCTGTATTGCCAAATGCCGTGGTTAAAGCATTTCTGTCCTCTCTAGTGCATCTGCAGCTCGGGATCTGTTCTGCTCTGATGCTGGGTGCTGCAAACCGTGTGCTTTTCAAGATTGCTCTGGTTCCAATGCAAAATTATGTCTTCTTCCTGGCCCAACTCCAGAACGTCATCGGGTGGGTGCGCTCGTCTCTTGTAAATTGTTTTCTTTCATGCATTCCCAACATTGACCCAACATTGCACCACAGATACCTACTTGTCTACTTCACTACACTCTATGTTCGTGTTCGGGCCGGCAAGGTGACACCTGAGGTGAGCATGCTTCAACGCTTGAAAAGTGCATGTCTGATCATTCCTTTTGGGAGTCTGAAGTGCCGATCGCGACGGCATTGCGCCAACATTCAAGCTTTGTCCCAAACAGGCTTCGTGCTTATGTTCTGTCCCCTCTGTTGACCTGTTGAGAGGACAGCCAAGAGGAGGCCTTGACGCTCTGCCTGCACTGGGCACACACTCCTTTTGTTCTGCAGATGCTGCAAGTGGACAAGCGGCCTTTTATCGTGATTGGTGCCTGCGAGGCTGTTTCACAAGTGTTCTCAATGATAGGAGCGGCACATCTGCCAGGTGTGCACAGGCTCATAATGTCAGGTCCTGCGTCTAGTCACTTAATTTGCAGCTCATATCTTGCAGGTCATGCCAAATACAACATAGTAACAGCTGGCCCAGATTCCATGCTTATGTTTGGCTGATCTGAGGTGGCATGTTTGCATGGTTGGAATGGTTGATTTAAAATGATGTTCGTGCGCAGTCATGGCCAACATACAAGAAAACCAGATTTTTCTGCATCTATAATGCATGCTTTCCTGCTACCATTTGCAGGCGTGATGATTCCCATTGTGAACCAGAGCTTTCTGTTGTGGAGCTTTCTATTTGCTGCCCTTATTCTTAAAACTAAGTGAGCAGCTGTCGCGCAGCTGGCCAAGTGCCAGTCCAATAAAACAATTTGTGCAATATGCATTACTTTGCCAAAAGAGCGGTGTGGTGCTTTCAGGACACCATGTGCATTGAGGCTTCTCACGCAAACCGATTTGCAAGCAACTCTTCCTCTGAGTTGAGCCCAGTTGAGCTCAGGCCATGTCACGAACTGCACCCTCAGGTTCCAGCCTGTGCAGCTCATTGGTGCCGCGTGCGTGGTATCTGGCGTGGTGCTGTCAGTGCTGCCACCGGATCTACTGGCATCTCTGTTGAGCAACTCTGTTGGTAGCGCAAGCAACACCGCAAGCAACACCGCTGCAGCCAGTGAGTGGCACCATACAGGGCACCATACAAGGGTGCAAACAAACGTTGTCATTTGAGGCAGGCAGCACGTCTGTGTGATTTCTCCGGTAGCTGCAATCAGGACTTCGGCGACTGAGGCGATCCTGTCAGGTCAGGAGACTGAAGGATCTTGTCTGGAATCTGAGAAAGGGCAGGTCCAAATCAAAGACCATCTTTGCTCGTTAGCCACAATGCATGAACGTAGGCTCTGACCAAGTCTTAGATTTGGAGGAAATGGTTTTATCATCTTGCATTCTGCTCAAGCTGGCTATGCCATCGCCCATGACCCCCCCGTGCACAGGTGCCTCCTTACCCAGTTTGCAGGCCAAGTATGTTGTTCTCGTGGTCGCCTGTTTCTCGCTACCTGCTCTTGCTTCCATCCTTAAAGACAAGGTCTTCCGATCTGAGAAAGCCAGGCTGGGAATGCCCCTGGACATCTTTGTCGTCAACTCTTTTGGCTCCGCATTTCAGGTGAGCCTGCAATGATGATTGAGTTTTTTGGGTGCACTTAAGTGGTGTGTGTGTGTGTTGCTAATAGCAACTTGCTATGCCTGCAGCCGATGGGTCTTGGCATCTCGCATTTCATTTCAAGCTTGCAATTGTATTGCTCAGGTCAGATAGGCTCAGGTCAGACATGCGCAGCTCAGACAAGCTCAGGTCAGACAGGGTCAGCTCAGACAGGCTCAGGTTAGACTGAGGGTGTGCACCAAAATTCTATTCAGTATTCCATGACTGCTCTGGATGTGCATGCCCATGGCATTCTGCCAGGGAGCACTCCTAGTCCTCCTCCACTGCACAGCGCACCAACACCCACATGCTTACTGCAGGCGCTGTTTGTGGTGCTGCTGCTGCCCATCACAACCACCCTGGCCCGCATCCCGCTCGACCAGCTGCCAGATTACTTGCTCAGAGGCAGCCAATGCCTGCGCGGCCTCACCCCCGCATGCGGCACGGACTGTTCGCACTGCCCATGGCTGCCGCTAGCCTACATCGCCACAAACCTGATGTTCAACATCTCCATGCTGCTGCTTCTGAGGTGCGGGTGCTGCATGATGCTGTCTGCATGCCTGGGCGGTGCTGATGCGGGCCAAGGGCTGTTGGGCACCATGGATTCAGCCCTAGGTTGTGCTGCCCGCACTTGCGCAAATGGTCTGATGTGTGCTATCAAAGCACTGCATTGTGCAAATGTCTGGACATGACCGGGTAATGCTTGACAGAATGCATCAGTTATTGGATTCAAAGGCACACATGCAAGGTCTTATGTGATGCCCCCACTAACTTCAAGTGAGCGTTTGCAGGGCCTCCCTCAGGACCAGTTCATACGGTGGGGGGATGCCTGATGCTTGCACCAGCTGCAGACCTCTTTTTTCGTATAGCTATCCCTGCTGGTGCAATTTTTCCATACAGGGTGCACGCAATTAAAGGGGTGCTCCGTAACCTATTGGCACAACCAACCCAAATGCAGGAGCATGGGCGCCGTGGGAACCACGATGGTATCGTCCCTGCTTGTTCCGCTGTCCATCATTGCCTTCACCTTTGTGCCTGCCTCCTACCTGCCACCACCTGTGCTGAGCCAGAACTTTGTTCTGGGAGCATGCGTCTTGGTGTGCGGCCAGCTCCTTTTCAACTTGCCAACATTGAGGGCTGCATTCAGCCAGAAGCAGAAGTTAACATGAGTAAGGCATGCCACAGACGATGCCTGTGCTTCAAGCTGGAAGCACATGCTTTGGTCCGCCTCCAGCTTCTTGTTTAATCCTCGACACTCTCTGTGGCCGAAGTGTAACCCCCCTATTTCTCACCTACCTATTGAGGCACGAGTTGTATGACATTTCTAAACTCAACAAGCTATTTTTACCTGAACCTCCTTAAGACTGCTATGAAGAATGTGGGCAAGTCTTGTCTGCGTGCGCACATTCTCGCGGTGGAGTTCTCTCTTAGGCAAGGCAGAAATGGACGTTGTGACAAATGCTCTTGTGCTGCAGTGCAAATTGAGGTGCATGTCTTTCTTTACTGTCTTTTCTGTCAAGACTTATGCTCCCTCAAAAAGAATATTTTTGTTCCTATTCTTCCTGTTTGCCCCAGGCTTTTTTCTGTGTAGGCCACTTATCTTTTGCCTTTTTCATGCCTGCCTTATCAGACTGTTTTGATTTCCTTCCTCAGCGGCTCACCAAATATGATCAGCCACAAACTTATCAGCCTTACAACCAGGCTGGTAGTCACCCCTATGGTAAATTTAAAAAACTCAAGGAGGTGATTTGCCTTTCAATGGGTGTGCGCCTGAACATAGACTTGGTCTGAACCATTTAGACCGCCTTACAGTGACTGTAATATAGACTTAGTCTAACATAGACTCTGACAATTAAAATCTTTGTGCCACCCAATGTGCTGATTGCTTGTCAGTCTTAGATTGAGAATCAGTTCTTATTCATGTCTTATCATGACACGAATATAGAATACATGCTTCAGATTTCTGAGCATGCTCACAATAGGACGTTACCCAGCTGGCTTCACGAAGTTCTTGATGCCCGTTTACTTCCAGGGACAGTGTCAGAGACAGACAAACCATAAGTCGCCCTGATGGCATTCTGGTTAATCCCATACCCATTAAATCCAAACCACCTTCCACTCCTCTCTTTCAACAGGTGCAGCATGCTAGATCTCATGGGGAATTGCACAGAGCTCACAATTTTTAAAGCTAGAGGGAGGTACACCTGGTAGAGGTCAAATACTGTGAAGACACCAGCTGAAGGGCCTCTAGCAAACAACACGAGACTCTATTCAGGTGCTTGAAAGCCAATAAGGTTGCATTCCACACCATCCTTCTTGGTGTCACACCTACGGTAGGTGGTTCAACCTATACCTCCAAGTTGTAAGCTCCAATACTTTGCACCATCATGGAAGATGATCTTAAAGAGGTCGGCCTTGATTCACAAAGGATCCACAAGACTGCCCTTAAATTGCATGCTCACTCCGAGCCTTAGATTGCATGCTCACTCCGAGCTCAGACGCACACTTGAAAAAACAAAATGCTCTCAAGGCCTTGGTCTGGGGCAGGGGGCCGCCACCCTCCAGATCCTCACTATGCATCTTCTCTGTTGGTGAAGGAGCCCTCTTCTAGGCCTCACCGTGACGGCACTTTTCTTTTCTTACTTTCATTCATGCTGTCAAACTTGTGTTGTGTCGGCATTTGTGCTGCGCTGGACCAGGAAGATAATTTGCTTAATTTCATGCCAAAACTTGGTGACAGCTGCTGCTATACTTTGAGCCAGGGTCGGAACTCACAGGGCTGCCATGTCTCATCCTTACCAACCCACCCTTCATCATAGCCACATGGTAAATAAGCTTAGCTCCTGGCAGTCAGCACAAATAAGGAATCCCAAACTAGCACATCTAGGAATGTAAAGATGGCTTATCAAACCACAGGAGTTGCATCAGCCATTCCTTCATGCCACCAGTGTTGTACAGCAGAGCCTGGTGCACATCAGTCACCCATGCATGTTGTTATGGCATAGCTGCATGTTCATATTGGAGTTCCAAGGGCGAGCAGCGAAGGGTAGGGTCCTTCTTACCACCCCCAACAACCAGGATAATGTCCTGTGCTCAAGAACAACAGGAACGGACCTCACACACTTTTACGAACCTCCGTTGCAGTTGGCAGGTTGGCAAGACAAGCAGCCAAGCAATATTTACAAAGTGTATGATACATGTTTGACGAGAACGAGGACGAGGCTATTATCGATATTGGCCAACTGTCAATGTCAGCGGCCATGAGGGGCTGACAGGGGGACCCACTCTCTGAATGAAAGGAGGATCATCACTGATGTAAGCGGCAAGTGTAAGGTCCGCAGCTTGCAACACCAATCGGCGACACAGGTGCCCCTAATATGGCATCCATACACTGACAAGGCATCCGTACAAAACAGGTGCATGCGTCAACAGTACTGGCCTGCGCAGCCTGCTGCAACCAACGCAGGGGGGGGTGCCCTGAGCATCAGAATGGAAAGCCGCGATCCACCCGGGCCCCGAACCCTTCAAGCTGCCGGGGAAGGTACTGCACATGCTTGCGCCCATATGGCTGCGGAGGGCGCGGCGCGGGGTCCAACTCGGTGGCCCATGGCATCGCCTGCATACAACCAAACCGTGCTGATTTGAAATTAGGCCAAAGGCCAAGCTGCACACCAGCCCTGGTCCATTGAGTCAACCAGTTCACAGCAATGTTCCCATTGCCAAAAAAAGGTGAGACATTTACAAGTGGGCACAACAAAAAGCATGCCATGGCACATGCTCAGCCACCCCCCACAGGCAAGGCGAGCTCCTCGGCGTCAGTGATTGCAGGGTGATCCATTTACGAAGATTGCAGCTGTCTGTGAAACAGGGTGGCATATGTAAGCGAGTTGCAGCCTCGTGTGAGACTAGGGTGACCCATGTAAGCAAGTTGCAGTCACCTGTGAAACTAGCGATGGGAGTGCACCATAAATGCCCACCAAAGCTGGTCGGCACATCCTTCCGCATAAATTGCCGCCAGAGGCTGCATCGGGTCACACTTCCTTTCGGTCCCACGGGCCCATCCTACATGGATAACTTGCTTTCCATGAGCAGGCTAGCAGTCCCACTTCTCGATTGAAGGCCTTATCCTTAAGGTCCTTGGTCCCGAGGGCTCTGCACCAAACCCTGAGCACGGCTGCTTACGCCTGCTCATTGCTCAAATACTCGCCCGATTGGCCACAAAACAACTCATGGATCCATCACCTGGGGGCCGGTCACTGTGGCGGAGGCTGGGCGAGACTGATATCGCTGCTGCGCCTGCTGCACAGCAGCATCGGCAGCAGCTGAGGACGCAGCGTTGACCTCCTCATCTAAAGCCCTGCACGTGCAAGTCCACACTCAGGCGTGCTTGCAGCAGGCAGGACCTCATGACGAGCGAGCCATAAGCAGCCACTCGTAAGTATAATTGTGCAGAGCAGGTTGAACGTGCTCAAACCAAGCTCCGCCTCAGCTTATTTCTTTGTGCACCAGGCCATCGGAGCAACTCCCGCAGTCAAGGCGACCCTTGCCAGGAAATGCAGAAGTGCAGAGCGTAACATCAACCTTAAGAACCACCTGCCAATATCCCTAGCGCATCAGGCAGCACGCATGCATGTGACATTTCACCCCTGAAAGTGCACACAAATACACACACATATGCACACACCAGGGTGTTTTAGGCCGTGCCTGGTCTTTGTCAGGGCTGCGGCATCCGATGCCACCTGTACGCGACGGCACATAGGTCTTGGCAGCGTCATCGCTCGCCCATTTCCACACAGGTGGGTGCGCCTCGGTTGTGGTGGCGGGCTTCCTGGGGACATGACAGTGGGAGCAGGAGTGCGCCCTCAAAATGTTCCATTGATGTCAATGAAGAGGGCACACCTGCTGGCCTGGCTCATGCATTTCTCTAGGCTGTTGAGTGCGGATGAGCTGCTCAATGCATGAGCAGCTGCACTCTCGCTCCCCTCCCAGAGCAAATCTCACAGCCATTCCCACACGCTCCTCAGCCTGCACGGCACTCAGCAGGATACTTGGTGCGCTCGCAAGCAGGACGCATGCGAAGCAGGCTACAGCCGTGGCAGCCATATAATCTCCCAACCCCTAACGGAAAACCCATGCATTGTGACCTGGCTGACAGCTGACCTTTGGAGGCTAGCATGCAGGTTTGGACGAGTGCAAGCACTGTGGGCACTGTACCTTGGCGAGTGTAGGCGGCGCTCTGGCGGCAGCCATCGCTCGTTGCTGGCGCCTAAGTTCCAGAAGGTGGACTGCGTGTCACAAAAGGGTGGTCTGCAGGTTGTGCATGGGCTAGCTGTGCAAGTGCAAGAGTGCGAGTGCGTGCGCGTGCATGTGTGGGCACGCGAGTGTGTGCATTTGCTTGCTCGCATGCACGTGTTTTGTACCATGGCTTATTCAAGCTATGTGTCAGAGCCAATTTGCTTGTTTGAGGCACTTGCCTTCCATGTTGCACATGCGGGACACTAACTTTGTGTGTGTGCTTGCATGCGCGCGCGCATTTACACTGCCTCCCCTTGACCACGCCCCCATCCGCTAGTAGTGCTCAGCTCAACTCAGGGCTCCTCGTCGGTGCCCGCCAGCGCTGCTGCCCTGCCCCCTCCCCCGCACACCATTTTTGGTATTGATGCATGTTGCACGCGAGGCGGGGGGTGCGCTGTGTGCTGGGAGGAGCGCTTTGCAGAAAGGGGGGGGGGGCGGACCGACAAGCGTCAATCAATTGCAAGCACGCGCCTCGAGGTCCAGCACATTGCACCCCCCGCCCCTCCTGCGCTCGCCACTGTCACAAGAACGCCACTACAAACAGACCAGGCACCAAATCACACACGCGGGGTGCGGGAAGAGGCACAGCGCAGCACCTGCAGACCGGGACGCCGTGCCTGAGTGCACCGTTCGCCGAGCCGCGACCACCGGTGGAGTCCCTGCAAAATTCTCTCTCCAGCCAACAATACCTTATGCCCCAATCCCATGCTTTCACATAAATCCGACCGTCTCAGAAACAGCGGAATTACCCGTACAATTTGCCAATCGATTGCCAATCGATTGCCTCTGGCACATGGCCTTAACAGGCCATACAGTACAAAACACATGCATCACATCCCGTCTAGTGCTAACCCATGCACAGCACAGCACAGCCAACTGGGCCAGTGTGCTGCAAGCAGGGCCCCGGTTTGGCTGACAACTCCCTGCTCGTGCCATGGAGCTTCATCAGCAGTCTGGCATGTCCTCGAGCACCAGGCCTGTCCCTCGCCATTGAAAGTACCCAGCTGGCAGCTTGCCCACGACCCATGCAGCATAACTTTGCGGGAGGCGCAACCCCCAAGCCGTGCATGCGGCCAGCACACCTCTTCAGCCAGCAGCCTGCGGGCTGCCTCTTCCTCCTGGGCCTTCTGCTGCTGCTTCGTGTACGCGCGCTCCCGGGCAGCTGCCAGGTTCGCAGCCCCGACCTCCTCTTCGTACCTGTGCAGTCAAAGAGGCCGGTGGGCACCAGTCAGCCTCGTCCATGACAGCGCAATGGCGCGGCCAAAGAGGCCGGTAGTAACCAGTCAGCCTCGTCCATGACAGCGCAATGGCGCGGCCAAAGATGCCGGTGGGCACCAGTCAGTGACCAGTTGGCGGCCTCCACCTCTTCCATACAGTGTTATGGGTGGCACCTAAGCTTTGCCCGAGTGGTCTAGCTCACTTTCAAGGCATGATGGCACTCTCAGCTGCAGGGCTGCGCTGAAGGCCCGCCTGCTTGTTGCTGGGCAGGCAGGTTTCTTGAGTCATGCTGGGAATGGGTAAGCACGCTAGCAGGCAGGCAGGCAGGCGGGTCTCCAAAACTACACAGGGAGAGGGTGGGTCAAACTGCTAGCAGGCAGGTAAACAGGGGGTTCATAGATCACAGGGAGGGATTGTGTTTTCCCCCTACTTCACGGGAGCCCCCGTGTTCTGGAACCACTCCCCCTGCTGCCTGTCATGCAGACTCATATGCCCTGGGTCATCAACATTGTAGTGGGGGTTTGAGCATGACCAATCTAGGCGTGCATGAAACGCCCACCTTGAACATCGCTTACATTGAGCACGCTTGCAGCCCCGAGCACGGCTGCCTGCCTATGCGTGCTCATTCAGAATGCCAAAGCAAGTGCTTCAGCCAGTGAACAAAAGCATGCTGGAAAGTGCGCTGCCAGGTTGCGAGCACGTGGTGAGCTGGTAATGCGCACGGCCCTGGATGGATGGCTTAGTGCAATGCATGTGCCCAACGCCAGCGGACCTGCGCCTTGCAGCTCGCTCTTCTTGCGCACTGCTGTAGGTCATGCTGGGTTTCAGCCAAGGCTCGTCCTTGGCTGGGGAGATGATCCTCCTCGTGGGGTCCGCCCATGCCCGTTCCTGCTCCTCTTCTAATCTCCTGCAGCCGGTCACAGGCAGGGCGCACAGGCAGGGCGCACAGGCTGTGGCGGTAGCAAAAATAGTGTGCCCACACAGCACAATGCGACAAGGATTGCACCAAAGACTGTAAACTAAGTCAAATCACTGACTGGTTTTTGAAATACCTAGTTTGGCCAGTGCCCTGGATGAACGCAATCTGAGCGTGGCAGGAGACAAAGAATTTTGCCACTAATCCATGACGCCTAGCACAGCTGTAGGCGAGCAGCGACATTGCCTTGGACCATTCAGCTACGAGTGGCAATCTTCGATGTAAGAGCAGGGGAGCTGCTGCCAACGCCAACCCCGTGCCACGCTTCACCTCTCATGCATTTGAGCCTGCAGCCTGGCTGCTTGATGCGCTTGGAGCTGCCGCTGTGCCTCCGCTGCGGCCGCTGCTTTGCTCTGCTCTGTGGGGTACAGCGACTGTGTCAGACGGTCTAAGTGCTCCTGCTGCACAGCCGCCCTCCTTCGCAGTGCTTCCTACAAAATACAGAGCAGGGGACACCATGCGTCCAATAAAAAGCTTTTTATTTTGCAACCACAGTGTAGGATGCCATGCACAAATGCACAATTTAAGTACATCTGGTTTGGTTGCGCATGCACGTGCAAACAGCAATGAAGGTGCTGAGCAGGTGGGATTGGGTTTAAAGTGGACTCTAACTGTTTCATAACACATCATCAGCTTTAAACATGCAGATTTAAACCTCCAACTCTTACCTTGCTGCAGGGACACCGTGCAGTGTGACAAGTCTTGTTGTTGCGGTTGCACAGATTCTTACTTGCACTCATGCTTGCATGCTTATACCATGCAGTCCATCCAGCTCACCTGCTCCCTTTCCCATTGTGCATCAGCAGTCTCTTTTGTAGCCTGCAAAAGAGCAGATTGCTTGACCTTCCGCTGACCAGCGCATGTGCACGCGACTCAAGAGAACTCTAAGCACCTACCTGACCCCCACTCCTCAGTGGACGATGTAATATGGAGGGACGGTATGAGCTACTCTCCATCTCTCTGGCAAGTCAGCGCTTCGCACGACGGTACGAATGATGACAATTATACATCTATCTCAAACTCTAGTTCCATTTTTCATTACTTAATATGCTGCACGCTCGATTGACACGAAAGGGAGCTCAAATTAATAATTTCGCCGAAAACCGGTTCCAGCGATGGTGCGAACGCGCCGTGCTGTGCAGCTTGCCTTTTCTGCACTCGAGGCGTGCTGCCAGACCTCATGTGAGGCTGGCCTGCCCAGCCCATCTGTGACTGCTGCTCCACAGAGATTAATGCACACTTTGGATTGCATAAGGGGATCGGAGCAGTGTAGCAGTTCTTCCCAGCTCTGCCTTCCTCTCTTGGGCCTCAGGGCAGGACCCTCCAACGCACAGAGCCAGCAGGCTTTAAGGTCTCTTCCTCTTTCCTTCAACTCACACCATCGTATGCTTCACGCTTCCTCATCAACTGGTCATGGTGGCGGATCTGAACATGACAACGAAGAAACGTGGGTTCGTACTGTCTCCTGCACATACCTAGCTAGCACCTACCTAGCGAGCTTCCCAAGGCCTTGATGGGGCTTGCATCCATGTGCATCCGTAGAAGGTCTTAAGAGAGTGCAAGGATGCAGGAAGCTGTGAACTAATGGCCCTTGGCACATGGCAGCCAAGGAAAGATGCATGTTTGCAAAGAGATGTGCGTTGCACACTTCACGTACTACGCACACCATTTGCCACATGCTTACAACATATTGCTTGCCTATACGCTTTGCTGACATGATCTAGCCTGCATTTATGAGCCTATTCAGATTTGCTTAGAGCATCCTTGAAGCGTAGCATTCCACGGTGCGTAGTCAGGAAAGCACTTCTTACAGCATGTGCTGCTGTGCTGTGCTTTCACACACACACACACACACACACACACACACACACACACACACACACACACACACACACACACACAGGATCAGTGTCGTGTTTGTGGATAAAGATGGCAAGGAGCAGGAGGTGCGAGCACCCCTAGGGAAGAACCTCCTGGAGGTGGCCCACGACAACGAAGTGGACCTGGAAGGTGAGCAAAGCTGCAGCTGCACCAGGGCAAGAGGGGCCGCTCTCCCCACTGCATGCAGGCCTCTGCATATGTGAGCACATTTGGTCTTGTGCTCTACAGGCGGGCATGGGCCACGTGGGGAGGCGGTGGTCGCCCTTCTTGACCAGCAGTGGTTTGTTCCACACCCAAAAGCAGCATTGTTCTTGCTGCCGCAGGGGCATGTGAGGGCTCCCTGGCATGTTCAACCTGCCACCTCATCGTGGAGGTGCGCCCTGCCGTATGCAACCTGCATCGCTACCTTCTCTTCATGGAAGGCCTCACTCAAGGCTTGCCTGCTAATTTGTTTGGCGCGTCTGCTGTGGCATTCCATGCATTTTGGGACTTTCACTGTCTGTCGCTTTCCTTGCCTCCCATGGCTCCTGCTGCACTGTGAAAGCATGCTCAACCTGCCACCTAATCATGGAGTTGCACTCCCAGGACACGTCCATATGGTGCAAAGTAAGTGTGCCTGATTGGGACCAATGCCTGAATTGGACATCTGGTGCGAGTTGATTAGAAGCTGGCAGAACCCCATCCAACGCACTAGCGGAACAGCCTGTCCCTGAGTCATTTCATTCACACCCCATTATTCCATTAGGTATCTGACACTGCACCTGCCGTAGGACGAAGAGTACTTCAAGAGGATGCCTGAGCCTTGCGATGATGAGCTTGACATGCTGGACCTTGCGTTTGACTTGAAAGAAACGTGAGTGCCTCTGCAAGAAAAGACAAGGCATGTTGTTGATCAGAAAAGTTAGGAGGTGTAGGATCAGCTGCTGTTGATCAGCTAAGGGAGGAGGCATGCTGTTGATCAGCTGCAGTTGATAAGCAGAAGGAGGAGGTATAGGAGGAGGTTATGGGCGTGAAGTAACACTGGTGTATAAACCTCCATGCAAGCATCTCCTATCCTGCCAGCTCAGCTGCAGGGGACAGCTGCTCGTGACTGGAACACCAGTGCAAACATTCCAATCATTCCAGTCCATCTTCTTTCAGTGTATCACTTGCAAAGATCAATCGATTCGGGTGTTCAACCTCTAACTGCCTGTGTATAGGCTTTGCTGCACCTGTGTAGTGGTACAGCTGTGCACCTTTTCTTTGACCGATGCATCACACAACAGCTTAGAATTATGCTTACAAACATACTGATATTTTTTTCACATATTTCCGTGTTAAATGATGCGCAGTTCGCGTTTAGGGTGCCAGATTATTGCTGCCAAGGACTTGGATGGTTTAAGAGTGAGGATGCCATCCGCAACTCGCAACTTGTGAGTCCTCTCAACCCCAAGGAGATCAAGCCTTTTCTATGCATACAACAACATTTCCCATGAATAAATGGAGATGTATGCTGGGAAATCAGTCACAGAACGCTCTAAAAATAAAAATCTGATTAAGTACTTACCCTCATGCTGTTCACAGCACTCTGTAGTGCTATGAGTCAAGCATGATCTTTGATACTTCCAAACTTTTGTATTAAGGATGAGGATTCAGGCTGCATATTTTTGCCTCTGCATGGTATGGAGCAATGAGCAGGGCAAGTATCTGCATTGGCTCAGCTCAAGTTCTGTGCGCAAGAGGCTGGTTACAATGTTTGCCATCTTGGCCACACCACATACGCTATGAATTGCACTCATGGGTCGCACCAGAATACGCACCTCCTCGGTCTGAATCCAGTTCTATGCCTGCATCCACGAGCTCCCTTAGAGTTATATGCATTTCTTTGAGCTGCATAGGGGCAGCTCTACCCTTGTGCAATGTCAGGAGCTGCTGATCAACCGCGGCAAAATTAGAGCTCATTGCCATCCAGCCTCTGTTGAAGCATAAAGAAGGCTTTGGCTTAGGGATGCGTTAAATGCGTTTTGTCTTGCATTGCAGCTACGTGGATGGCCACAAGCCTAAGCCACACTAAGCTATTTCAGTCTGGAGATGGAAGGATACAGCTTCATCATGCCAACAAGCCGCGCCAACTTGCTCCCGCGTGTAGAAAACAAGAATTGCATTCCTACTACCCCCACTGCACGAACAAATAGTACGCAATTTTTTAGGCGGAATGGGTATCTCACAATAGCCCTTGATGCTAGCATGCAGATGCTTCAGATGTTTGTTTGGTGTAGGAGCTTGAAGAGGTTGGCACGCAGGCAGTATAAATACAAAAGGAATGAGAAGACTTTCTTAAGTGCTCTCCTGGTTGCATATATTAAGGGAGAGGTGTGTCTGTGTTGCAAGCATCATACTCCTCTATTCAAATGGCTTCTGGGATGAAGCTTTGGTTGTCCAGTGGCTGCATTCTAGATGGTAGGATACTTACTGTGCTGATCCTAGGTGCATGCCTGTGGGCATCTACAGAGTTCACAGGGATTGAAAATAAGTTACAAATGGTTTAGACCTTCAGCCAGACGGGTTGACTGCTGGGCAAGGATTGAGGACTGCAAGGAAAAGGCCTTCAGTCAAGAAGTGCAACTGCTAGCCTGCTCACAGAATGCAAGTAAGGTTAGGTTACATAGCTGTATCCGCCGAACGAGGGCAGCTTAGCTGAAGCCTAAAAGGCCCGCAACCCTAAATCAAAACTAAAAGCGATCAAATCAGAAGAAAGGTAGTGTCTTGAAGCCAGTATACATACTTGACACCTACAGAATTCATCATGTGAATCCCAATGGCTCCAAAATTACAAATATTGTCCATAGGGCTGAGCTTGCAGGCATTGCTGCGGCCGTTCCTCATGACTACTTTCTGATAGCTACCGACAGTGAAAACTCAATGAGATAAATTAGAAAACAGGTCAGGTACCCAGAATTACACACCTACCACATCCACACAACATTTTAGAGACAATCATCAAAGCAATCCGCAACACTGCGACACTCTCCATCAAATTTCTGACAGATAAAGCCCACACCGGCATTATTGGTAAAGAGCGCGCTGATCAGATAGCAAAGCATGTGGCCAAACATCCTGAAGTTGCAGACACTGGTTTAAAAATGGCAGGGCATGAAGGTAACCCTTTTCACAACATCATTTGGCTTGCAACCTCCACGGATCATCATGATGATCCAAACACACGTCGGAAATGTTTGGCCCATTGAAATGCAGTTGAATCAATCATTTTCTGGTTGAAAAAGCCAGTTGAATCAACATGGGCTGACATATGCTTTTCGGTTGATTCAACTGAAAATCAACTGGAAATCA
>LKMJ01000557.1_pt1 | contig 28980 bp, 34 predicted proteins | sample 643391 | NCBI WGS metagenome assembly LKMJ01 (sample SAMN04112250, study PRJNA286221) | soda lake metagenome | biome: soda lake; feature: Kulunda Steppe; material: water; isolation source: sample PL-Br10 brine of Picturesque Lake | place: Russia: Kulunda steppe | collected 2010-07 | reverse complement strand
TTAACTTACCAACTCGACGGGAGAAATCGGCGCAACGGAGGCGCTCGACACAAAAATCGGGCGCTGCGGGGGGATAAATATGAGAGCCACAGCAGCCTCCAGCCACAATCGCGGAAGTAATAAATTCGGGTGGGACGGATCCACACACTGAATGCCGTCGGTGGCGCGGCCTTCCCCGCTCGATTCTCCCTCTTCTCACAGCACCGCCGGTCTCCCGCTCCTCGCTCAGAAAGAGCGAACGAGCTGTGCGACTGGCGATTCAGCGGGCGGGTACTCCAGCCACCAGAATCACAAAATGATAGTCGTACACTCCGACGCCTCCGTGCGTAACGGATACGTCGCGATTGGATTCAAACTGTATCAACCGCCGACAAGTGCCGCAACAGGCGAGCCAGTGCGTCGCCGCTCGCACACGCTGTTCGAACCAGACGAACTCGAAGGCGAGTACAGCTCCGTGATGGCCGAGTACCGCGCAGTCCTCGAAGCCGCGCGCGCAGCGAAGGCCTTCGACGACGAGTTTCTGCTGCTGAAATCCGACTCTGAATCAGTCGTTGAAAAGGTACGCAGAGGCATTCCGGTCACCCCCGACGCTCGCCTTCGGGATGAACTCCACGCAATTCTCGAAAATGTCGATGAGTGGCGCGTAACGCACGTCAATCGCGACCTCAACGAGGACGCACATCAGGAGGCCCGGAAAGCGATTAGATACGCCCCCACGGTCGCTTGAAGAGTGCGGCGCGACCCCCACCCACATCCCCCGAGGAATACGTGTCAGGTACAGTACCTCTATGGGGTGAAATCAGAAGACACTCATACCGTCAATCAAATCCGTTAGATGATAATGGCAGACGGAGAAGGGAACGAACAGATTAAGCCTGGGGACGAAATTAGGCTCTCCGGCACTGTTCTAACGGTGAAAAACGTGACATCGGTCAAGGGTCTTCCTGGGAAGCGAGTTATCTTTGAAGGCGAGTACCACCCCATTGAGCTGAACACCGCGAAACGGTGGTCGAAGAAATTCAACTGGTTCGAACACGGGGAAGTTGAAGCGGATTCTGGTCGGAAACTCGCTGATCATTGCCGGAGAAGCGTTGGAAGTGCCTCCGACTAAGGATCGGGTTTCGCTCCGGCACCAGTCCGACTCAGCGAATACTCATCAACGGGATTGTACATACCATATAGATACCCAACTCCGTCAATCACTGCAACGGCAGGAAGCGCGATGAGGAGTTCGAGGAGAACCCTCGGTTCTTCACCGACGAACTGCCATCCGGTAACCGACCACAGGACGTAAAGGGTAATGACGAGGGCCGCAAGCGCCTGCGTCATCGGCGACACCACTAACCCGGCGATGACCAAGAACGGCGCGAACGTGCCGAAGGCCCATGCAGTGGAGCGGAAACTGATGAACATCCATCGGTGTACTGGCAGATACGCGAGTGAGTCATGAACCCGCCCTGAGTACCAATACCGCTTGATGCTAATGACATCGCTCAGACTTTCGGGTGCGTCGATGGCGATGATGTCTGGGACATACTGGTAGGAGTACCCGGCCTGTGCTGCGTGCCACGCGAACTGAGTGCCGATGTTGATCGCCGTCCGGTTCCACGTGATTTCATCCTCAATTTCGGCTCGGATGGCCACACCCGTGGAGGAGACGAACCAAGGAGCGGACGCGTAGGAGTAGCCCATCACTTCCTTTGCCCCGTTCATCCGGAGGACATCGGCCAACCAGATCAACCGAGATCCAGTGTGCCGAGGGCGATTGCCGAATTCGATGATGTCCTCGTCGGGAAGGCCCTTGAACTCCTCAACCTCCATTCCCGCTCCGAGGTAGAAGATGTACTCGGCGTCGCAGTCTATGTTGCGACGAATCCACTCGTACATACGCCCCTTCCCTCGTGCTTCGCAATCGAACTCGAGCGGGAAGACGTGAACATCGACCCCGTCCGGATTCATATCTATCGGGGTCAGCGAGATGATACGTATATCCGTTATCCCATCAGGGAGCGAATCGATCGTCCGTTCGATCTCCTCAACCGCGTCCCCTTGCACGATGATGCGAGCTTGGATGTCCTCGGCGTCCCACTCGCGCGGGGGAGCGGTGTTGACGATTGCCCGAAGCCAATAGAACAACCACACCGCCCCGTTCAGGACGAGGAAGAGGAGTCCTACGGCGACGACCGCTTCGATGGCTGATGTCATCTCTATCTCTTGTCATAATCCTTGGCACCGATCGTATTAAACTCCAATCGGTTTGGCCCGGTGGAAACGGTCAGACATATACCACCGTGACGGTGATCAGAACGGAAGCAATGAGGATGAGAACGGAACCTGAGTCCTTCCTCGTCGAGAAGAAGACCGCCGCCGAGGACGGTGAAGGTGATGTTCGACCGTTTGATGGCGATTACGTAAGCGACCGGAATGTAGGGATAGCAATCATCTGCGCAACCCTCGCCGTTCCGAGTAGTGTCCCGATGATCACCGGAACACGATTCGGATGAAGAGCAACCCACCGAGGATGTAGAACCATGCAGGGGCAGTGAGGCCAGCAACGTGGATTGGGTTCGCCAACTCCTCGATGATCATCGTGTAACTGGCAACCCACGGGTTCTCCATAAACCCTTCAATCGTCCCGCCACTGGCCATATACGAGGCGACAATGAACAAGAACGTAGCCTCCACGAGCAACTGGAGCGTACCCTCGGCTTCATCGTCGTCGTGACGGGATGCAGGAGGATCCGACTGCCGCGAAACCATTCCTTATGATGGGCTAAGAAACCGTTCGCCTTACAGTTGTGGGGACTACCGTTACCTGCACTACCCTGGCCCCTCGTATCGGTCGACATCAGCGTGAGCATCAAGTGCCGCCTTCGTGTCTGGTTCCGGTTCGTGGTCTGGGTACGGATTCGACTCGAACGGACTGGCGTCCGGGTGCGACTCGTGCAAGTAAGAGATAGCTTCACGTTTCGTTTCGGACGGCGTGAACACCTCAGTGTACTTCTCGGTGAGATTCCCGTGTTCGAAGAACCAGTTCACCCTCGGCTCAACATCCTCATGTTGCATCACCTGGTGGAACTGCGTGAGCGTCTCATCGGGAGCAACCGACGGATACCTGGAGTTCGGAATCGTGGGATCAAGCGCGACGCGATCGAATTGTTCATCGCCCTCACGGCCGGCGTTCTGGAGCTTTAACCACGAATCTTCTGCCGCTCGAACAAGGTCGTTCAACTCGCGAGGAGGGGGCGTTTCCTTGTCGTACTGGATGATTCGATTCTCCGTCGACGGATCAATTTCGACGAAGTTGTCTTCTTTCGGGTCATACCTCCCGCCTTCGTTCGCCTGCACTCGATAGCCGTAGGAGTCGAGGAGGACGTGAACCATTTCGTGCTTGATGGTACTCTCGTGTTGCGCTCTGTTCTCGCCTATGGATCGCTTTGTGGTCAAGACGCAGCTATCTTTGTCGGTTCCAGCGGACGGCCCAACCGACGACTGCCCCTCGCTCGGGACGAACGCAACCACGACGCCAATGTTCTCTGCACTCTTCTCTTTCATTTCGGGGTTGTTGAGTGCCTTGAGGTGTTGCTTGGCAGCTGCGAGGGTTTTCTGTCGTGTCTCATCGAGAACTTCGTCTGGTTGGCGTTCAGAACCAACGACTGGCGTCGCTTCGAGTTGGCGGAAGGCCTCAGATTCCTCCGGTGTGGGCGCGGGTACCTCCCAACCATCGGGGGCACCGACTTCGGGCGAGTTCAACATCTTCATCTCCGCCTCTTCGTCGCCGTGCAACTCCGCTAATTCGTCCCAGTGTTCCTCAAGAATCGTGTCTTCGAACGCTTCCTCAACGGTTTCCACATCTGGGTATTCAGAATCGCCGTCGAACGAATCGAGGACTTCCTGCTCTTCGTCGGTGAACGTCGCCGTTCGTGAAACATACGAGTCGCCGTCGTCGTTGGATTGATCACTCCTGTGTCGTTGGCCCATGCACTTCCACGTCGATGTCAGGAAGCGGGGAGAGGCGCGCACGGACGCCGTCGAACAACGCTTCGCCCGCAACGGTCTCCGAGTCGACCGCAACGAACTCGTCGTCAGTCTCGACACCGTGAGTGACGACATCGCCACCGTCGAAACGCGCGAGAACGCGTCGGACGTAGTCGTTATCGCCGTCGTACCGCACTTCACCGTCTGCGGTGATGGAGCCGGTTTCGGTTCCGCCCTCGTACACCACGAGTCGCGTGTCCCCGCTCATACGTGTTGGTAACGAGGTGTTCCGTGAAAGTGTTTGCCCGCTCACCGCTGCTCACCCGAGGGTCATTGCAATTTCATCGGCGAGAGATTGCCACTCCTTTCGCATCGATTGCGGTGTATCGATAGTAGGTGAAACACGTTCGCGCCATTGCGTCTGCCCAGCGAGCGACTGCACACCGTCAGGGAGTCTGCCGGCGTAGTTAGGGGAAAGTAATCCGATGACCAGCAAATTGAGGTCGCGTTCGTCGAGGATTCGTTTGAGATCGTCCTCGAGTTGGCAGATGTAGTTGCCGCCGCTGTTGAAGTACTGTGCCGCGTAGAACGCTGCCCAACGCTGACCGAGTTCTTCGGATAATCGGTAGCACCGCTCACGTTCGTTGGTGGTGAGGCCTTTGATGAGCGGGATGACCGGGATGTCGAGTCGATTCGACATCCAGAACGCCCCGCGGATACATTCTTCAACGCGTTCCATCCGTTCTTCTGGATCCTGTTCCTCGTAGACTGGCGAATCAGTGGGGATGTGGGCGTCTGGATTGAACTCGCGGACAATCTCTAACTCCCGCTCCCAGGGCATCAGGTAGAGGTTCGTGTCCGGTATCGTGCTGGTAACGATGACACGGACATCATCAGGAAAGTACGAGTTAGCAGTCTCCCCGCGCTTGACGATTTGGCGGGCGTGAACGAGGTTTACCATCACCCACTTGGGTTCGACAGCCTCCACAAATAACCGGTGGGAGTGAGTGGCCTCGACACGCGGGATTGCGGGCGGGAACTCCATACGTTGACGACTGGGATTTCACCGAAGAAAGCCGTTGCGGCACTCCACCGTTCCTATTTTCGGCAGTAAACAGCAGTCTGAGAGACGTGCTGAAGGTGGCTAGTCCTCACCGTGTTACTGCTATCTATTTTCGTGCTTCTCGCGTGACGCATCGGGCGACCATAGGGATGTCCTTCAGGTGCCGTTCCCGACACTAGCAACGTGCAGTACGGGTCATCGAAGCACGCACACCTGCGGAACGGTTGGCAAGTGCGAAGCGGACGCTCCCACGAAAGAGCGTTCATGTAGACCGATTTCGTAGACGCGTCCATACCCAGTTCAACAGTGTAGCTCTATTTAAACATTTGTGCCTCGTTTCCTACCTACCGTTACGCAACCCTTCACTGCTGTTTGGTGTCACATTTGGTAACTGTTACTCTACCCCGGTCATAACGCACTTCACGTGTCGAATCGAAGAGATGAACGAAATGAAACGCCGCCGAATGCTCGCGAGCTGCGGAACCGCGGCCATCGCCGCGTCCGCGGGGTGCCTCGGGTTCTTTCGCAGCGACGGCGACGACGATGACGAACCGGAAGAAGATGAAGTGGATTTCGATGCGTTGGAACCGGCAGACATAACGTTCGACGAAGACGTGACGGGTCGAATCAGCATCGCACTGCACGTCTTCCCGGATGACGAAGACATCGAGGAACTCAACCTCGAGGAGACTCACGAGACGTTCGCAATCGAACCCGGAGACGAAAAGCGATTTGAGGAGGTGAACGCGCTGAAATGGGATGCAGAGATTCTGGTCGCTATGGGCGGCGACGAGTACAACCACGACTGGAGCCGGGATAGCGACGGGCTCCACATCCTCGTCACCGACGACGACATCGAGTTCTCGGAAGAGTGAACGAAGCACCGAATCGAACGACGTCACACACATCGAAGGGAACGGCCAATCACGACAACGAAGCAGATAGATGAACAGCACGTCACCGTCCGTCACAGCACTCGACCTCTTCTGCGGAGCCGGCGGCGCTTCGAGAGGAATGCGAGACGCAGGCATCGATATCGTCGCCAGCGTCGATCATGAACCATCAGCCATTCAAACCTACAACGAAAGCCTCCCTGGAACACCACTGCTCCACGACCTTTCGCAAGTCGATACGTCGATTCTACCCGACACCGACATCGATTGGGTTCACGGGTCGCCGCCGTGCAAAGGATTTAGCGAAGCACAAGGGGAGCGCACTCCGAACGACGAACGGAACAAACTCGTTTGGCGGTTCATCGAATGGGTTGACGCAACACGCCCGAAGGTTGTCTCGATGGAGAACGTCGAAGGGCTACTTCGGGTGAGCGACACCTACTTCGATCGAGTGCAAACGGCACTGCAAAACCTTGGATACGGCGTACAGTGGCGGAAACTCAACTCCGCCGACTACGGCGTTCCGCAACGGCGCAAGCGCGTGATTCTTCTTGCAGTCGATCCCGATGTTGCGCCAGACACCGAATGGTTCCCACGACCGACGCACGCTCCTGACCGAACTCGGACGCTCACCGGCGAAATCCTCGAAAGTTGGGTTTCAGCACGACAAACGCTCTCTGACCTCGAAGGGAAGGCCGTGATTGCGGGGGAAGGAACACCAACAGTACCGAACCACATCGAGCAGGATCACCTGCGTCGTTCCAGAGAGAAGATGGCGAAAATGCCTCATGGCTACTGTGGTGACTCGGTCACCTCCCGCCGCCTCGATCCGGGTCGAACGGCTCCAACGATCACCGACAGTGACGCCACTCCACCCGTTCATTACCGTGGTCGAACACCCGAGGGTAACGGGCAAATTTCAGATGTTCGGCGATTGACTGTCCGGGAATGCGCTCGGCTTCAGTCGTTCCCGGACGAACACGTGTTCGTTGGCAGCCGCCGCAAACAGTATCGACAAGTCGGGAACGCCGTGCCGCCGTTGTTGCAGCAACGCATCGCGGAGCGCATCATCGATTTTCTCCCTTAATCTCCGCCCCGATTGCGCGGATTGGTGTCAGAAAACTGCGAAAAGCGCATCAATTACGCCGGCTAAAATCGGGTGAATGAGCGATGCCGATTCTCGATTGCGGGTCTTCGTTGACCTCTTCAACATCGCCTACCCTGACTGGGCCGTCCGGGGGAGATCCGACCGGCGACTCAAACCACACCACGTCGATTTTGAGGCGAATCTGAGGTCGTACCACGGTCGGTGCGGAGCGAAGAGAAACGGGTTGATCTACTACCGGGTGAACGCCGCAGATTGGGCTGAGTGGAATTGGCCACGACGAATCGGGTTGATGATACATGAGATGTCCCACATCAAGACGACATCTCATTCACCGGAGTTCTGGGAGGAGGTCGTCGACAACCACCTCACACTTGAGCGGCAAGCCGAAGAGGTTGAGGAGGTGGTCGGTCACGCCGTCGATTGGGATTCGGTGCGCGAACACACGGTGACAAGTCCACACAACGGGATGGTCGACAGCCGTGTCGAAACCGCGTACGAGCGTCAACTGAAACTTGCCGACGCACTCGGCTATCCGAAGGAAAAACTACCCCCGTTCAACGGGATGACCATCTACAGTGTCGCATACACGACAGACGACTGCATAGATGTCCATCACTCCGACGTTGAGTATGCGTCGAGTTCTGTTGAGGAGTTAGTTGACTTCTTCCACCGTCGGCCGCGTCCTGGCGTCTCGTTTTCGAACGGTGCCTATCACGTTGAACCGCCGAAAGCGACTCGAACTGGAGACGGATACGAAGTTATTGAGGGCCACGAGCGAGCGGCACTCGTAAAGAAGGCCATCATCGACAAATCCGAGTCTAGGGAGGAACTGGCAGTTGAAATCGTGGACGGGGAAGGGAGCGTAGACACTGAAAGTGGGAACTAACGAACATTGGTTGACTGCCTACTCGTTCGTCGAGTCGTGCGAAGAGTAGAAAGGTGGGGGTGTTGGTCGGGGTGGGGGTTGGTGAACCAGGCCTCGGGTGTAAAGGCCGTTGGGTCAAGGTCAGCGATAGGTCATCACCGACCTATCTTTCGGTAGGGGCGCTTAACACTTAATGATTGTTGTCAATTTTCGAACAGGTTTACTAGAAGTAATCCCTGTATACTACCCCACCGCCGTCTGCTGATTTCTCGTTGCTTTCGGCACAATCAAATACCCGTTCGGTCATACGGAACGGAGGAGTCAGACGCTGGCAGCCCGATAATCATCGAAACGAGGCGTTAATCTAGTTAAGAAGATCCGGTTTAATGTCATATCGGAATGACCGGCGGTTGCACGCTTCACTGCCGTTCCGAACCACCACAAAATGGGCCACGCACGTCTGGTCGGTTACAACGCACAGAGAGCAGAGACAGGGGACGCCACGCCGAATGGGCTTCCGAAGAGGCCCCCCCGCAGGGCACCGCCCCGCTTTTAAGCGGCGCCTCTTTGCGAACGACCGTACGTCCTCGGAAGCCGCGGCGCGGCAGCGTGTGGACGGGACGGGGAGGTGGCTATTCGACCTCCCACCTTTCACTATGGGGAGGGTGGTAGTTAAAACTTGTGCTTAATGGTGGGTCGTGCGGTGTTCTGAAGGGGGCTGCCACCCTACTAACAAACGAATGCGGTTGGACGAGTTCATTGAGGACTTCGAGTTCGACGATGGGAAGGAGGCAGAGAGACGGCGGCTAGCCGAGGAGAAGTCCTACGCAATCGTTGACCATCTTGACATCGCCGACCGATTCGACGGACTGGGGCGCGGAGACCCATTGGTCGGCAGTCGCTCGCCATCGGTGTTCGTCGGGCAAGGATCCTATCCCTACGTGACGACCGGGATTCTAGCACCCGTCGGCGATGAAAACGCCGCAGATCGGTACGCGACCGACGGAGAATGGTACCGCCGCGGACTCAGCATCGATTCCGTTCTCCAACGACGCACCGGTCTCCTCAACTCCCGTCGGGCAGCGGAAGTCGATGTCCACGACGTGTGGGACGGGTTCGTCGGCACCCAAAGGGAAGTAGCGATGGCAGACGACCCAGTCGACGTTGAGATTGGATTGCACGAAGAACCCAACGCGGACATCCTCTTGGACGACATCGCCTCACCGACAGGGCCTGGGGCCGAAGCCGGGTCGGCGAAGCTGACTGAAAACCCGTCTATCCCCAAACCGGTCAAGAAAACCCTGGAGGATGACGACTGGAAGGCTGAAGGTGCGATGTGGTACCTGTACGAGAAAGGGCTAGACGTGTACGGCATCAATCAGATACTGTCGACCGGCACTCTCGGCGAGGCGGACAATCGTCGTTTGGTGCCGACGCGGTGGTCGATCACCGCGGTCGATGACGCCATCGGTAAACATCTCCGACGAGAGATTCGGAATAACCAGGAGTTGGGAGAGACCCGCGTTTACTGCAACGAGTATATGGGCAACCGATACTGGGTCGTTCTCTCCCCAGGTCGGTGGGAGTTCGAACTGGTTGAGGTCAAGCGCGAGGGAAGCGTCTGGAATCCGTCGGCATCTGGGGCGCACCTCTCCAGTGCGTACGAAGGGCCGAACGGCCGGCGAGGATACGTTGAGGAGACAGCGGGTGCCTACTACGCTACTCGCCTCGGCGTTCTCGAACATCTGCGGCGAACAGGACGCCGAGGGAGATGCCTGGTCATCCGTGAGGTGTCTCCGGACTACTGGGCACCCGTCGGTGTTTGGCAGATCCGCGAGAGCGTGCGCAATGCGTTCGACGGTGAAGCGGGCGTCGCAGAGTCGTTCCATCAAGCAACCCGTGCAGTCACTGAGGAGGTCGGTGGCGTGGGATGGAATCGGCTCCGCCGGAAATCCGAGATGGCCGCCGGAGTTCAGTCGACGCTTGACAAGTTCTTGTAGCACCTTCCGCGGTATCGATCTCGAAGATGGCGTGACAAGATCCACGTTTTCGGATAAGTTCAAACCGTTACAGGTGCAACAAGAAGGTATGTCGGGCAAGATTCTGCTCCTCCGTCACGGAGAGACGGATTGGAAGTTCAGAGGCCGCCTGCAAGGAGTCGCTCCCGTCCCAATTAACGAACACGGGAGGAATCAGTCGAAAATGCTCGCCGACCATCTCGTCAGGGAACACGAAGAACTTGAAGGAATATACGCCTCGAACCTGCGTCGTGCGCAAGAGACCGCTCAGATCATCCACACGATGTTCGATGAAGAGCCTTCGTTCGTCACCGAGGAGGCTTTGCAAGCCCTTGATTGGGGCGTCTGGCAAGGAATGCCCCTCGGGTTCATCCTCAACGAAGAGCCGCGATTCGACTTTAATGAGAACGGCGAAGACGCTTTGGACATCCGTCCGAAGAAGGGCGAGTCCCTCAATGAACTCAAGGCCCGGATTCAGCCATACTGGCGAAAGTTCTGCACGATGGTCGCTCAGGAAGACTCCGATTACCCGTACGTGGTCGTCACTCACTCCCAACCGCTCAACGCCATTATGGCCGACTTCGCCGACGAGTCGTACTACGAACTCGTGAAGGGCTTCGACCATGACCCAATCGAGGTCGGTACCGTCGTCGTTGATGACGAGGGTGAAGTGCAGTCGTTTGAAAAGCCCAATCCACCGTGGAACACAATCTGACCGGTCGATAAAATCCACATCGCGACACATTATGACAGGAAAGAGACCATCAACAATCTACGCCGAGGATCAAGTTATCGACTCAACGAGCCTCGGAAACAGAGAGATTATCGTCACGGAAAACCGCCTCATCGTCACAGACGAACAAGGACACGGCCAACCCATCATCAACGACCTACGTTCGAACATCACTGGGTTCACGTACACGAAAGAATATTTCCACAACCACCTGTACTACTCACTCGGTGGACTTTTCGCCGGAGTCCTTTGCCTCTTGCTCGTACTGGCAATCATCGAGACGGGCATCACCGGATTGCTCGCGGAGTACGGCGCCACAGCTGACGCCCCAGGAGCTGATCTGCTCCCTCTCGTGTTCGGAACGCTTCTCGCAGGCGTCTCACTGTTCGCGTGGCTCTCCGTGTTCGCCGCAATCGCCTGTTTCATCGGATGCGGTTATTTCTTCATCTCGTTCCTTCGTTCGGGGAAGGCGTACCTGGTCATTGAGCGGCCGAAAGACAGGCCACCTTACAAAATTGAAGCTGACTCGAAACAGGATGCAGTCATCGCGGGTAACGAGCTTCGCAACATCATCTACCAAAACTGACGCGGGGGATTCACAGGGATACCCGCGTTAACTGCCTTGCCATCCCACGAACCGTGCCGGCGTGGCGTTCAGTCAGTCTTCGACCGAGTTCTCCCACGACTTCCTTCGATCCTCCGCTGTTCTTCCCGTTGCCGCGTGCAAGAAGTCGTTTTTCGCCTGCACGGCCTCCGACGGATCAGCTCCGTCGGAAAGTTGGAGCGGGTGGGTCTCTACGAACCGCACAGCCAACCGGGACTTCTTTCCTGGGTAAGAGACGATTCCGGCGATTACTCGATTAAGGCCATCGACATCGACACCTTCGAGGATGAGGCATTCCGTCTCCTTCCCGTCAATCTCCGCTGTGTTCGTAGCCGAAACCGAGCCTCCGAAGTACATCCGTAGAAGGCCCTCGAGGTCGCCCACTCGTTCTTCCAACTTCTCTCCGCGAGCGACTTTGTACGTCGTGAATCGGTCATCGGTCATCGATAGTCGGTTAGCGTCGAGGCGGTTTCAGCTTTTCCGGGAGGGTGACGGTTTCAAGTCCCCAGGTCGGTCGGCATAGTGGCAGTGACGGGAGGGCGGTGGTTAAGGCCGTCTGGAACCTACCGATTGAGCGAGCGTGTGGAAAGAACCGATCAAGATCGAGTTCAACGACGGGAGTGAGTTTGTCCTACCGGACGTGTGGTCTGAAGCGTTTGAGTCGAAGTTCAGTGGCAGGATTGACCCGGCGAAAGAACACCTCGCCGAAGAAGTCGAAGCGCACTTCGACGCACAAACGAAACCCGACAGAGAAGATCCGGAGCTACCGGTCGATTGGGACGAAGACATCTACCAGTTCAAACCAGGGTTCCTCCCGGATGAGTACGAAACCCACGCAGACCTCGCGCCGGAAGTGATCTTCCCGTATCTCCGCGAACCTATTATGTCGATTGCCCTTGACCGCCTTCGATACGGCGATCCCGGCGAAAGGCAGTTTTGACACGTCACTGGCAGCGAACTGATGTCGCGGCTTAAGCGGCAGGGAAGACTACTCGATCAGTATGAGCGGGTGGCAAGTGATCAGCTTCGATGTGATTTCGGAGCGGCGAGATTTCGCACCGGAACACGTGGACGAATCGAATTGGGACGACAATCCGAACTGGAAGTTCTACCTCGACCAGTTTCCGCTGGGGTGGGAGGATGAAGAGTTCGAGATGCCTTACGATCGCATCCAGCGGCGACTGGTCGACGAGTACGGTGCTCGGACGGATCGGATGGGAGGCGTCGTCTACGCCGAATTCCCTCGGGATGCCAACTGCGAGTCGGTGATTGAAGAGTTAGCGGTTCTCTGGGATCGTGCCGCGATAATCCACGCAAACGATACCAGCGACGTGGGGCACGCAAAGGTCTACTCACGCCTTCCCTCCAACCCCGAAGACAAAGCGTCGTTGGAGTTCAATCGAGTTGACGAGTATCGCGAAACTCAACGACGCGACGGCACCAGAGTCGGAGATAAGGCGGCGGCCTACGTGTCGTTCAACTACGGGTTCACCGCTCGGTCACGACGTCCGTTTGGCCGTGGTTGGGACAACACGATGGCCCTCCCACACGAGGTGCGGTACCGCGTTGTCGTCGAGGATCCGACCGAAGTGGAAGAAGAGCAACCGTCTTCGTTCCCGCTTTCCGGCCCGAAGCGCGTCGACAACGAACTGTTTAGGAGCGACACCTACTACGTGAACGAAGATGTCGCCGCCGAGAAGGCGGAGCGAATTGCCGACGCGTTCAACGTCGACGCTGCCATCGAACCCGTCCCAGTCGAAATCGGATGGCACGGTGGTGTCGAACAGGAGTTCGATCCAAAGATGTACCCCTCCTACGAGTGCTTGAACGCGGACGATGATGCGGATGAGTTCACCAACGAAAAGCACGAGGATCCGCTGACGGAGCAGTAGCGATTAGCGTTCTGTAGAGCAGTATGAGTCGCCTTTCACCCGCTATAAAGCGTGATTTCACCGGAAGCTAGGTGTGTGTGGAAGCGATTCAGGGGATGACATTCGCCGCGGCGTCAGCAACCGTACGTGAACAGACGACACTCATCCAGTAGATCAACCCAGGGAGGGTAATCGTCGTCACAATCTCTCCGTACGACCCGCCAATCTGACCAACCGCTATCACGGCACCGAGAATGCCCCCAACGACAACCGCGTTGAGAAGGAATGCACGGAAATACGCACGCGAAAGGCACATCTCCGTCAAGAGTGCGGCGTCGAATGAAGCGTACACGGTGCGAGTTCGTGCGTAGGCCGCCATCGCTGCGGAGACGAAGTACAGGTAGACGATTCCAAAGACAGCGGTCACAACCGTGGTCAGTGCTGTCGCCTCGAGTGCGGCCAAGACGAAAGATAAGATCACCAGGGGAATAATGAACCAAAGGAAAGCGATGCCGCACATCTTCGCCCCCGTCACCACCAGTGAAACCGGGGAAGAAAACACCGGGCGGTCAGTTGGGTCATCAAGAATTCTGGCGTTGTAACCGAGTAGAGCGAGCCCTGGGACGATCAACCAGGCGGTGGCGGCCAACGCGTACCCGATTGCAAGGTTACGCATCCAACCGGGGAACGACAGGGGGTATCGGAGTGCCGTGGCCAGCATTCACTCCCGGTTGGTACGGAGGGGCGAAAAGTCTCCCTCAGATAGTGTGACGAAACAGGGATTATTCGTCGCCATCGTCGTCGAGAACGTTGGCGACGGCTTCGCCGTAGATCCTGACGCCAACGAGGTGCATCCAGAAGATGAGAAACGGCGCGGCGAAAGTGAGAGGGATTACCGCAAGCCAGCGCGTTACGACCAGCAACAGTCCGATGGCGAGGAGAACGCCAAGGAACGTCAGAGTCGCCCGCACGGCGACGTGAGCGTATTCTTCGGCAGTCCAAATGGTGAACAGCGTCTTGACATCGAACCCGTCACGTGGGCGCTCGCGGATGCCATAAAGGACGACGGAAGCCGGGACGAAGTAGAGATACATCGCGGAGATGATGCCGATTGCGACGGGCCGACCACCGATTCCCAAGGAGGCAACAGTGAACCCGAGGGGCACGGCGAACATTGCGAGCCAGACCGAAACGATGGCACCCGCCCAAAGGCCACTGAAAAACGTGTCCAGCAAGTCTTCGAACGCGGCGGGTTGGTCGGTTTTCCCGCGGAAAACTTCACCCGCAGCCCTAGCGCAGTAGCCGTAAAAGAGGAAGAGTGGGAAGATGAAACTGAAGAAACACAATATCAACCCACCGATCGCGATGCGTTTGCGGCCGCCATCGCCGGCGGTGGGGTAATTCAGTGCTTCACGGTAGTCCAGCACGGGGAAATATTCGCTCGTTCGGCCATTAAGGTTGGCGGGAAAGACTGTTACGCCCCACCGTTCTACGAACTGATAAGACGGATGGAACTACCCGCGGCCTGCATCCCCCGAGTCGAGCCTTCCGCGTCCCACCGCGCTTTCGTCGAGGCCGCGCGCCCGGCGTGCGTTATGATCAACATCGTCGACGCAAGGCGATTGGTCAAGCGGGGTGAGACTGCGCATTCCTACTTCCCCGACGATGTCGAGGTGATCGTCACCACGACCGATAACGACCGTAAGATACGGTTGATAAATTGGGAGAAGGAGTTGAACATCGTCCGGGAACTGAACCCTGACTACCACATCCCGACAGACTACCCGACGTACCGGGAACAGCATCCGGACGAACGATGGGAGAACGTCGAGAAGTGTATGGAAGGAACGGTCTGGATGCACGAGCGGTTGGCGGATACCGACGTAACCGTGATTCCGCTGGTCAAAGGCGTGGAACCCCGCGAGCGGCGGTTGTGCTACCGGATCTGCGAAGAGTTAGGGAAGGAGACGGCAGCCTTCTACGTCACACAGTACTTCTCCAGTGGAGCGGGGAATAACATCACCCGCGTTGAGGAACTCGTCGAGAAGATCAGCACCCGTGGAAATCTCGACGTGCTGGTCATCGGACTGCTCTCCCCGAACTACCTCGAACGCGTCGACGACAACGCAATCGCAGCCGCAGGCCAGTACCAGTGGCGAACTCGAGTAACGCCAACCAAACAATCAGACGCGGAGATTAGCGAGACGTACCGCAACCTCCGCGAGCAAGTACGACGCGCACTCTCACAGAACGATGGGGCAAGGTAGCAACGGTTCCGGCGGCGGCGGCGGTGGCAGTGGCGAAGGAGACGGCAGTGGAGACGACGAGTACGAACAGCAAGAAGCGGACGACGAACAGGCTCAACTGGCATCGGAAGTAGTGGAAGAGGCAGCGGGAGAAACTGCTGGGGACGACCCTGACGAAACCGACCTCGAGGACGCACTTCTGGATGAGGACGGGGAAGTGCGGGAGGATTGGGCCGAACACATCTTGGAGGAACACCCGGAGTGGGAAGATGCTGACCTTTCGGAGCGACCGGAGTGGGATGGCCCCCAAGAGTTCGATGACGACGACATCTACGAGATGATGGAGTTCCTCGAGGAGTACGACCGGGATGCAGTCCCGGACTACGATGACCCACAGAAGCAACTGCTTCACACCCTCAAGGACTTCCAAAACTCGGAGCAAGAAGCGTTCTCCGAGGAGGAGATCAACAACATCGCGATGAAGATGGCTCGGATCGATCAGCGCAATCGACGGTACGATGATCTCCCTGCTCAGGATGAACTGCTTTCGGATAAGCAGATGGAGCTAGTCTCGAATATGGTGTTATCCAGAGAGCGGATCCAGACCGCGGCGACCCGTCGGAAACCGAATCCGTACGACGACATCCGACAACCGCTCGTGGAGAGTATGGGATACGAGGGCGAGTCCGGGCAAAGCGACCTGAAAGCCCTCCCGGCACAACGGTTCGACGTACGAACAGCGAAGCAGCGAGACAACGGGTTCAACAACCGCGTGAAAATCGAGTACGACCCGACCTCCGACCGGCACAAGGATACGCGGATCTCCGTGGTGTCCTACAGGAAGTCCGAGGAGACAGAGAATACGAAGACATTCCTCACGATGGGGACACGAACGCTGCGTGCGGAGAACATCTTCAGCGACGGGGAGATGCCACAAAAAACTCAATTCAAAGGCAATCTACCCGCACAACTGACGCGGGCGGCACAAGGCCAGGATTCAGTGCCGAATCTGGGCACAGCAGAAGCCGAGAAGGTCTCCGACAACACCGTACTCGTCAAAGAGGACAAGAGCAAACTCCAGCAGAAGGTGGAGGTCTCTGATTCGGTGGACACCTCCCGCACTCCAGAATCCCTGCTTGAGGAACCAGAATCGGTGCCGTCAGCAGAGGTGGTCGCCGAACGCGTCTCCGAAGAAGTGGTCGGTAAGGAGGTCGAGGTTCATCCTGAGGAGGTTGAGGTGGGTGATTACACTCACTATCACGTCGCGGGAGCACTCGGAGCGTACGACGAAACCCCAGAATCAGTTGAGGACATCTCGACGGAGGACGTCAAGCGCGTTGCTGACGATAAGAACCCGCCGGACATCCTCTCCGACCTGGTCGAGGTGAAGCGAACTACCGGCTCCGGGGTGAACTTCGGTAAAGAACACCCGAAAGACCCCGAACCGTTCCAAGACTATGACGTAGACATCTCACCATCGGACAACCGGTACGTAGTCGTGTTCGCCGACGAAGATGCCGCCAGCAAGAGCAACAAGGCGAAGATTACGGGCGCGCTCGTTATGCAGGGTCGTGACGCCGTTGATCTCACGACATCGATAAGACAAGAGAACGCGATTCAGAAGCGAATCAACCCGAGCCTCCTCGTCAGGGAAGGTGACTTCGACTCTGGTGAGTGACCGGTTCCAAACAATTTCTTCCACGGAAGCCGCCTTCACCTCCGTTAGTAGTCGTTCCAGTCAAGGTCAAGCCGTTCGACATCGGCCTCCTCGGTGAGGTAGGCCCAGTCCTCCGCGGCGAGATCGAGAACGTTCGAGGAGTCGGGGCGACGAACGCCCAGGATGAACATATCGATGCCGGGATCGCCCGTCGCCGTGGCACGCAGTCGGAAGTCGCTGTCGAGTTGGCAGATCACGTCAAGCATCGCGTTGTGTTCCTCGCCGCGAAGGTGGTAGAGCGGTTCCGGTTCGCCGGCGTCGTTCTTGCCGTAGATGAGGGCGCGACCGGACTCGGTGACGGAGTTCATCGTGAGGATGGCCGCCCGTTCCCAATCAGTAGCGTACCGCTCGATGATTTCGGGGGACTCCAGTTCCCGTTCCGAGCGCGAGTCCGCGGGAGCCTGGACGTAGACGTACTCTTCGAACCGATCCACCTGCGCGGTCTCGTCCTCACCGGGGGAGAACTCGTTGATGTCCGCCTTGACACGGGCGGTGAACTCTTCGGCGGCTTCCTCACTCGAAAGTTCGAAGTTGTAAGTGTTCCAAGCGGCCATGATTCGTTGTTATCACACGGTATGTTCCATACTAACTTAAAACTTGTGCTTATCGGTGGGTGTGGGCCGGAAGGAGTTTTCCCACAGCCAACCGACCACGGATCGTGAGCCGACTCGCCATAGACGATGAACGCCTCCGCGTCGCCGTTGAAGCCGCCGAAGCAGGCGCAAAGGTCGCCCGAAGCCGTCCACCAGGAGAATACCAACTGAAGGAGGCCCCGAGTGACATCGTGACCGAAGCCGACCGACAAGCCGAACATCGGATCCGAGAGCGCATTCTTTCACACGACTCCGACCACCGAATCCGTGGTGAGGAACACGGCACCCGTCACGGAAACACTGACACCACCTGGATTGTCGATCCGATCGACGGCACGACTAACTATCAACACCGAGTCCCGCCCTCTTGCACAATGGTCGCCGCGGTGACCGACGAAGGCCTCCACGCGGGAGCGATCGTCACCCACCACACAGACGATCTGTACTACGCCGTGCGAAACGAAGGTGCGTACAAGAACCACACCCGTATCAACGCCTCCGACCGCTCCTCCATTGACCGCGCACTCTTCCACGTCGAGGTGACCGAACGTATGGTCGAACGGGATGACGAAACAACGAAAGAGTTGCTGTGGGAACTGACCGGTCAATGCCGAGGAATTCGAAAGTACCGATGTGCTGGCTACGCACTCGCACTCGTCGCGGAGGGACGGTTGGACGCGACGATTGAACGGTACGTCAACCCGTGGGATCTCGCCCCCGGAATGTTACTCGCTGAGGAAGCGGGAGCGCGGGTGACGGACTACGACGGAAATGCGGGGTGGGATACCCTGTCCGAACGACCGGTTAACTGGATTGCCACGAACGGAGAAATCCACGAGGAAGTGCTGAAAATGGCCTCTCGGGCGACGTAATTAATTATCAATGGACATATCGAGTTAGCGCCATCACCCAACGCGCCTTTTATCTACGCGACCCGAACGGAACGTGTGACCAAGAAAGTGGCAATAGTCGGCGTCGGAGTCGCCGGTGCGTCAGCGGCGAGCCGACTTGCACCCGACCACGATGTGACTCTCTATGATACCCAGGCACCGGCAGGTGGTGCGACAGGGAAGGCAGCTGGCCTCATCACTCTCTCTTCAGACTACGGAAACGGTGATTTGACCGAGTACTGCCAATCCTTTTGGGACAGCGAAGACCGTATCGCGGTTCACCAACGCGAAAGCTTCGAACTTCTCAACGGCGAAGCAGACGAAGGCGACAGCACGGAATCCCACTCACTCAACAGTATTTGCAACGAATACGACTTGTTCTCACCATCAGAGTTCGGAACGGCGAATCGGTACGAGGACACTGGATGGGTTGATCCGCACAACGCGGCCATCTGGTTCTTGGATCGTGCCCGAGAACACGGATCCACACTCCATACGGGCACCCCAATCACAGGACTCAGTATCGAAAGCGGTGAAGTGGTCGGCGTCGAAACCGCGCTCGGTGACGAACCCGCAGACGTGGTTGTTGTCGCAGCGGGATGGAAAACACCGGCGTTACTCGATGATGTTCTAGAGATGCCGGTTCGACCGTACAAGACCCAATGTGCCATTGTTCGGTCGTCGGAACCATTCTTCGACGAGCCGATGGGATGGATCCCGTCCGAGAAGTGTTACTTTCGACCCACCGATAGCGGCGGCCTCCTCTTTGGAGGGGGATCACAGTTCCCCGACGACCCGAACAACGTCCAAATCGATGAAGAGTTTCGAAATCAGGCTGCCGAGGTTGTGCCGAAGGTGTTCGACGCCCCCGACCTCAAGTTCCAACGTGGATGGGCAGGCGTCGACGCCGCCACGCCAGATTCCTTCCCGATCATCGATGCACCTGATGAGGGCCCGGAAGGGTTGGTCGTCGCAACCGGGTTGCACGGGCGCGGGGTAATGGCGTCCCCTGCGGTTGGTGAAGCGGTGCGAGCAAAAGTGGCGGGTGAAAAGGCGGCGTTCGATCTCGACCAACTCGCACTGGATCGGTTCGATGATCCGTCGGATGACTTCGATTTCGTCAACGTGAGCGCATGACATCCTCCCCGTCGTGAACGACGGGACTCTCTCGCTGTTGAAAGGTAGGTTCTCACCCCACCTGGGGCCAATCAACTACCCACCCCACCAATTAACCACAAGTATTAAGTGGTTATCTGGTGAACGGTGTGGCAAGGATGACCGACAACCACGGTGAGGCTTTGATGCTGGATCCCGTCGAGACGACGACCGCATACGACAGCGAAAAAAGCGAACTCACCATCACCACGACCACGAGTACCACCGTGACCGTTCAGGTCGCGGACGAACTCGCCGACGAACTGAACGCCCAAACCGAAAATGAAGGGGAAACGATCGATAACCCGAACATTCACCTGGGCATTGCCGGCACCCGACTCATCGCCATCGGAGACGCAAGCCGCAACGAGTTCGAAATCGAAGACGAAGAAGCCGCCGTTCTCAGCGAACACGTCCTCGACCCCCTTCCCGCCTCCGAGATGCTCCTTGACCTGGCCGAGGCTGCCAGAGTGCAAGCGGCCGCACACGGTGAGGGAACCGAACACGAAAATCGAAGTCCCGAAAACGCCCGCGCCATAGGAGAAAATATGGGGGCCGCCGAAGCGTACGAGTTCGCGGCGAAGCTTCTCGAAGACTGCCAGGAAAAGCCGATGATCAGTCCTCGCCTGAACAGTTGAGAGGCGCAACGGCTTCTTGAGGTACCAGGACGCCTCCAACAGTCACCCTCGCAAATGAGGCCTCTCGAATCGGTTGTTCAGTTTCTCGTAGAACAAACGACTCGTACTTGTAGGGGTTGTAAGTCACCTCAACCGCGTCATCAGACAGCTGCGGCGGGTCGTCCACCGTGTAGCCGCGAACGAAGGCGTGAACGTTCTTACGTTCCTCCTCTAGAACCCGCTGTCTCCCCGCTGGTTGGACGACGAACTCGACATCGTGGAGTGTGATCTCGTCCACATAATCGATCACACGCCCTGCGTCCTCACCCGTGCGGGCGCGAACGCTGATGCAGTCACGGTTTAGGTTCCTGTACGTGTCGACGTACACGTCACCCGATCGTGAGAACCGAAGCGGTTTGTACGCCCCGACCGCCACACCCATTCGGCCGTATCGGGCGTAGCCTTCTCTTCAACCGTGTGAGAAGGTCAAAACGCGGTCACCACCATCCATGCAACCACGCGCCCGCGTCGGCAAACTGCCGCCACATCTGGCGGAAGTTCTCGAACTCCTCCTCGTTGCGAAAGGTGCTACGGACGCGCCGATCTCCCCAGTCAACCTCATCGAGCCGGTCAGCAACAACTTCGACGTCGTCGTTCTCCAACCAGGACTGGTGAAGTACCCCGCGCACGGTGGCGCGGGGCGTCCGTGTTTAATCCTGCACTGCTGACGCAACGGACTTTAATTCCTCTCGCACTCGACTCTGAGAGTCTTGCGCCGACGTTCCGTGTCGGTGAACACCCGAAGCGAAAACTGCTCCGTGAGAGTCGGCGGCTCCACCACCGCCCGATGCCGCCCGTCTCACCTTCCAAACCCTCGGAAGGGTTTCGAGAGACGGCACATTCCCATACTGCTCGTCTAACCACTCCTGCACCACGCACACCGCAGCCTTCCGATCTGCGTGGTCTTGGAACCCACACCGTTGGCATTTGAACCGCTTCTTGTGGCGGTTCGCTCGTTCCGTGTGCTGACACTCCGTCCGTGGACATCGCTGACTCGTGTACTCCGGATCAACGTCGTCACTTGGAATCCCTTTCCACGCAGCTTTGTACGATACCATTTCTTGGAGTGCCGCAAACGGCAGTGAGTGCAGGCGACGGTTCATCCGCGTTCCATAATCGATTGACTCTCGCATGTCTTTGAGGTCTTCAAAGACGATAACCGGGTCGTTGAATTGCGAGATCCATTCAACTACTTCCCGCGATACTTTGTGCAAACAGTCGTGAACGTAGTCGCGTTCTTCAGTCTTCACAACCGTCTCGAACGCGGTCTGGTTGGCTTTCTGCATCCGCTTGCGCTTCGTGAAAAACTCGTGGCGCTGTTCTTTCACTGACGGATACTCGAACACCACGGAGTCTTTCACTGCACCGCTTCGACTCATCGCGGCGAGGGCGACGCAATCCTCGTTGACATCAACACCAACAATCGTATCTGCGTCGTGCTTGCTGGCGACCCTGTGGGTTTCGTGTGTGACGGTGACGTGGAGTCGCCACTCGTCGTGTTTATGAACGACTTCAGCAGTACCAACCCGCCACTCTTCGTCGTTGAATGCTGTTTGAAGTCGGTCGAAGTGGTCAGGGCTGCCACAGAGTTCGCCTTTGACGTGCGTGCCTCTTGTGGCAGTGATACGGAACCGAACCGTCCCGTCGTTTTCGGGGAAGAGGCGGTAGCCTTCGCCGTGGTTCATCACGATTGGGTACGACTCGTCGATGTATGGGTAGGGTCGCCCCCACCCGTCATCTTTGTTGTCGTGGTAGGTTTCGAGTTCACCGAGTGCCTTGTCAACGACGAGTTGACTGGTGTTGTTGACGTGATCGGCGTTATCAACGACAGTTGATTTGATGTCGTCCCAGTCCCAACCATCTCGGTCGAGTCGATTGGTTTCGTTGCGGATGCGCCGAGCTTCGAGACAGCCCGTTTGCAGGTCGTCGCCACTCCCCGTATGGATGTTTAGTCCGAACGACAGGGTTTGGGTGAGTTTGGACGACTGCACTGCATTCTCGTATGATTTGTTACTTGTTAAAAGTTGGTGTTGTGGCGCGCTTCACCCACGGGCACGGTGGCCCGTGGTACTCGCGCTGCTATTCTTTATAGAGACTCTCCCCCGCAACATCCTTGATGAATCCGTCGTACACCTTGCCGCGGAACGAATGTGGCCCGTAGCCGCTGACGACGCCACCTGTCAATCCGAGCGTGTTCGATTCGAACTCCGGCGCTTCGGGGCAGCCCGCCCAGTCGACAATCCAAGACGGTATCATCTCCTGTTCCTCTTCCACTTTGTAAGTGTCCGTCTCCGAGTGGTCGCTCTCCTGGGGCGTCGGAAGTTCGAACTCGATCTCGTCGCCGGGGTCGATGCCGGTCACTTCATCGGCGGTCGAGGCGGATACCCGACCCTTGAGGTCGGGGTTGTTGACCCAGCGGAAAGTACCAGTAGTTGTCTAGTCCCATCGAAAGTCACCTACCTTAACGATCAACAACCAGTAACTTAAAACTTTTTGTTAAGGTGGCGGACGATCAATCAATCCGACCAACCGAATCCAGGGCCACGGGGCTTGGCAGGTCAGCATCACCACGAGTGCCGCTCACTGGCAGGTCGGGTGTGTACTGCACGCCATCAGTGTCAGTCGAAATGCCGTGTTGGCACGGATAGAGGGGGAGGGGTCGTTTCATCTGTTTCATCTGCCCGACTTCTTTATAAAAGACACACACCCGTCATTTCATATGTTTCGCCGAAAATGGAGGGTGGGGGCTCGCTCGTCGCCAACTCACTCTGTGTGAGTCGTTATCACGGTTTTCGGCACAGGTCAAAACCTCAGAAAAACTACACTTCTTACCTAACAACTAGAAACGTATCTAGTAGTGTAGTGTGTGTATGTGGTTGGTTGATGGGGAAGGCGATCATTGAAATGCGCCCAAACGGTCGTCTGAGCCGTCCTTGATGGGTTCCGTGTATTTGACCGGACTTTCGCCGACCTTTCGATTTGCTCGGTCGTTGATTCGGGATTGGCAAGATATGTCACCCGAAAAATCGGGTCGTTCAGACCCCCCACCCCTCGTTTTCGGTGAAGCATATGAAACGACGGGTGTGTGTGTCTTATAAAGGAATGGAACAGATGAAACATATGAAACGACCCATTTCAAACTTGGGGCGGATGAAGCATCTGAAACATCTGAAGCGGTACCCTTTACCCTGTGCCGAGTCGATGAACCGAGATAGGAAGGGATGAGTCTGCAGGACTTCACGAGGGACGAACAGATATTCAGGGACGAATCCGTCCTCCGAGACAGCCACACGCCCGAAAAGCTGCTCGAGCGGGATGAGGAACTAACCGCCTACCAGAGTGCGCTCCAACCAGTCATCAACGCGGCACCACCAAAGAACGTCTTCGTCTACGGACAGACAGGGGTAGGGAAGACTCTCTCGACGAGACTTGTCCTCGAGAAACTTCAGGAGGACTCGAAGCAGTACGACGACGTGGAGGTCGAAGTCGTGAACGTGGTGTGTAAGTCGTTGACGACCTCCTACCAGGTCTCCGTCCGCCTGCTCAACGAACTCCGTCCATCAGGTCAGAAAGTCGCCAAACGAGGTCACGCAGCGGGCGACATCTACGAAATGTTGTGGCGGGAGATTGACGGCTTGGACGCAACTCACGTTCTGTTCGTCCTTGACGAAGTGGACAGTATCGGACGGGACGATGACATTCTCTACCAACTACCGCGGTGCAATGCGAACGGAAGCGTCGACAGCACCGAAGTCGGAGTGATTGGGATTTCGAACGACTTCAAGTTCCGCGATAACCTCTCCGCCCGGGTTAAAGACAGTCTGTGCGATGAGGAGATCCACTTCCCACCGTACGATGCGGACGAGTTGCAGACCATCCTGGCTCATCGCGCCGAGAAGGCGTTTGTTGCCGGGGCGATTGGTGAGGATGTCATCCCGCTGTGCGCCGCACACGCCGCCCGCGAATCCGGTTCCGCACGCCTCGGGTTGCGCATTCTTTACAAGGCGGGCGATCTCGCCCGCGAACGTGGTGAGGTGGAGGTGGTTGAACAGCACGTCAGGGACGCTGTCGACGCGGTAAAGCAGAGCCGAATCCGCGACGAGTTGGAGAGTCTGCCGACCCACTCCCACCTTGCCCTGTGTGCCCTTCTGGAGTTCACAGACCGCGGAGACACTCCGGTCAAGCGAAAGCACATCTACGGGCGGTACCGGCGGTATGCACGCCTACTTGACCTTGACGTGAAGACGAACCGTACGATCCACGACCGCCTGTCCGACCTCTCACTCAAAGGGTTCGTCACCGCAAGGGAGCGCAACGAGGGGATCAAGGGCGGGAACTACTACGAGTACGAATTGAACATCGACTCCGATCTCGTCCGCGATGTCTTGCAGAGCGACAGACGCGTCGGGAGCCTTCTTGACTGAGCCTTCGTCTGTCGCGAAACACCGCGAACGAGACGTATTCAAAGGCCGACCCCGTAAACGAGGATGTGACGGGTCAGTTGCGGCCGCCACTCATAAGCGAGACCGGTCGGTCGCCAGTACGCGTTCACTGCATCTATGATCCGACAAGCGAAACTCCACATCATCCCGCCGGACGGTGAAGAGCCGTTCAGACAGCCCTTCGACGAACTGGAAACGATTCCCCGTCAGGGCGACCTGATCAGCTTGCCGGGCGAGGACGAGGAGTACGAAGTCACGAGAATCAAGCACTTCATCGAAGAAGACGACGTTTCACAAGACGATGAGACCGATTACACGGTCGATGTCTACGTCGAAACCGCACGTCCAGGGGACGTGTGACGGTTGAACAGCAACCGTCGAAGTCGACTTTCTGCCGTTCCCCGATTTGAACGAGGGGTCGAGGCGATGGCGTCAAGGCCACTGTCCGTCCCAGTACCAGAGCGAAAGAGTGAGCCGAGCTGATAGATCCCTCAACCCGAACAACTTCCCGAAACTCCACAGTCCGTTCGTCCGAGAGTACACCGAGGACGGAGAATATCTTGTCACGCCTGAAGTGCAGGAGGGACACGAGTGGGTGTTCGACGACGCCGAGCGCGTTGTCGCCGCCGAGAAACTCGATGGCACCAACACCAGCATCATCGTTGAAGATGGCGATGTGCAGGCAGTCTACACGCGGATGGGGCCGGAAGCCATCAACCGCATCGAACCGTTCACGAAGAATTACGGGTTCATCATCGACGGCGTTCAGCGTGCCGTCCGCCGTGGTTGGTTCGATGACTACGAGGATGGTCAGCATTACGGTGAGTTGATCGGCGAAAAGGTCAACGGAAATCCTTACGACATCGACGGGCACCTCTTCGTGCCGTTCGATTACCTGCGCGAGAACTGCTCTTATCGGAGTTACGGTGACCACCCAACTGACTACGACAGTCTTTCGGAGTGGTTCCAAAACGGACTTTTCTCGCTGTTCTACGCGCGATGGCACGGAGCCACGTTTGACGAAGCGCGGGAGAACAGCTACGTCGAGGGTATCGTCTTCTACCATCCGGAGACGGGAGAGATGTCCAAACTCCGGCGGGATATGTGGCCGTGGTACGACGGGGAACGTTGACCGGTTCCGCTCGCTGGTGCCATCACCGGAGGTAATCAGCAGAGAGATGGATGCTTTGGATGCCGTTTTGCGGCCCGACCACGATGTTTACGTGGAATCCGTCGAACGTTCCATATCCCCCTGTCGCTCGGAGTTCGCTCCGGTGTCGGGGGCTGTCGAGATACTCGATGCACCGCGACCGTATCGGATCCGGTGCGGGAACGACTCGCGGGCGAATGTCGAACAGGGGGAACTCGTCATCGTGTGCTTCGTCAGTGGACGTGTAGATGCGGTAGCCGATTACCCGGCGGTGGCTGAAGTGTTTCGCCATCTCCTTCCACCGGCGAAGGAACTCCGTGCGTGGGTTTTCCGAATCGACACGGATGGGGTTCCCGCCTGCTTCGATCGGGTGTGAAGGGTACAACCAGTCGGGAACCTTCTCCTCGCGCAGTCTGGTGAGAAGGCGAGACTTGTGGCCGTGCAACCCGTTCCGCACGGGTTGCCCGAAACGTTCCATCGCGTGCCCGTTGGAGTTGCTGCCGCTTGCCTTTCACGCAGTTCCGACCGAAGACTCAGCCAGTCTTTTTCCCTCCGAACACCTACGCGTGAGTGAAATGGCTGAACGATTAGTTGAACGGTTGAACGAGTACTACGGCGTCGGTGAGTGTCGAGCGACGTGCGACCAAGTTCGTGGGGGCACGCACCGCGTGGAGTTCCCTGGCGGAGAGCCGGGCGTCCGAATGGCGCAAGCAGCAATCGAACTGATTCGAGCGGAGAGCAACCTCGAGGTTGTGGAGCGAGAAGGTGCGACCGGGATGATCGTTCGTACTGTTGACTGACGGATGCTGGTGCGCGAATCTACCGTTCACGTCTCGAAGCGCGACTCACGGATCCGCGCCGAGGTGAAACCGAGAGACGACGAAGTGGGAAGTGAAGAGGTGCGCGATCGACTCTGCCGGCGGGACAACTCTCAGGTTGAAGCGGTTCTCGAACGCGGCGGTGAGGCCGTTGGCGTCTTCGGGTGGGCCGCCGGCGGCGTCATCCCTGTGCTTCACCTTGAGAGCGGCCCGCACGCAGTTCTCGTGATGCGAGGCCCTGACGCCCCCAGTCGTCCCGATACTTTGTCTGCCGCGTCCGGCGTCGCTGAAACGGAGGTCGAGTTACTGCACCCGCACCGTGTTTCCTTGCGCGAAGGGGTTGAGGAGGTCGTCATCGCGACTGACGACGGGTGGGTGTTCCCAATCGTCCCTGGTCACCGTTCGGTGATCAACGAGGCCGTTGACGAGTCGGTTAAGGGATGGATGGAGGCAGACGCGGGAAATCGTGAGTGCGTCGGCCCTCAACCGGCCCCGTTCCCTTCGCGTCGATCATCGACACCAGCCGCGTTGCAGGCATTGGGCGACGACATCGTGGAAGTCGAGGTTGGTTCCGAGCGAAGGCGGTGTCATGGATTGCTCGTCTTTGACTTTGAGACTAACTCTATCGACGTGATGAACGCCCTGGAGATTGACCTTCAGGATGTCAGCGTTGACGGTCTCCGGTTGTTCGACGGAGAGGTACTTGGGGAGAAGATGTTGAACCGCGAACTCTTCGTTTTCCGGGTAGAGGAACTCGCACAATCCGCAGGGAATGGGCCACTCACCGCTCGACGGCGGTATCGTGGTGGAAAAGCGTGGGACGGCAATGAATGGGTTGTCCCTGAAGCCGGCCGCCCCGTAACGGTGGAGGCGCCGTTATCTCCGACGGCGATTGAAAGCGTCGCCCCGATTGCGAAGCGGTTCGACGGTCAGTCGTAAAAGGAGAGGTTCTGCCCTCGCGCCCGAAACGCTTCGTCAAAGCCGACCTCAACGACATCTTCCACGAGGTCGGTGAACGCTTCTTGCACGTCCGGGTGTTCGAGTCGCTTGCGGAAGTTATTGGAGAAACCGTGGCCGTGGCCGGAGTCTTGGCTTTCGTTGGTGTGGGTCATCTCGTGGACAAGCGTCTCTTTGATGTCCGCCATCCACACCTCTCGCTTACGACTCTTCGTGACATCGTCCGTGAGAACGATGTAGTTGGCACCGTCCGTCCAAGCGACTGCGGCATCGTGCTCGCCCCACATAATGCGGCGGTTCGACCCTGCGAGGTTCCGTTTGCGGAACTCCTTGGCCAGACAGCGAGCGAATACCAACTGGCGGAGTTGCCGTGTGTTGAGAGAGTCGTCATCGAACATTTCGTAGTCGGCGGTGAGGCCGAGTTCCTCCGCTCGCCCTTCGACGTCGAACTCGTCGGGAAGATCGTTCCACTCCTGGAGGAGTTCCACCTCGTCGGCGGTCTCGTCGAGGACGACCTCGCCGGTTTCGATCACCTTGTCAGCGAGGCGGTCGTCCTGCGCGGCGAGGCCGATTTCGTCGCGGGTCTGTATTTTCGCCAGCGAGGTGCGATTGTCGTTTGCCAGCGGAATCAAGTTCCGGTTCCGCCATCGATCCTTCAACTCGGCGTCGTTGAGCATCCGGCGCACCATCGCTTTTCGGGCGTTCGTGTAGAGGCGGCTGTCGGAAGTCTCATTGAAGATGTCGAGGCGGAGTCCCTCGAGTTTTTCCTTGATTCGCCGCCACGTCCGGTCGCTATGCTTGATGTCGTTCCGTGCGAGGTTGACATCGAGGTTCCGTTTGGTGATGATGTGGCCTTTGAGGCCTTCGCCGTCGACATCGCACACTTTCATCCCGCGTGAATAGACGGTGATGTCGTCAATGACGGCATTGCAGACGGCGATGTAGGCGTCATCAGTCTCTACGGTTCGGATCTCTCCGCGAAGGTCGTCCTCGGCGAGCGGATCGTCAGGCACGATCGGGTCGCCGTTGATCTCGATGTCTACGTCGGCGACATCGGGAACGTATCGGAACCGATCGCGGATTTCTTCATCGTAGTTCTCCCATTCGACGCTTCCCGGATCCGGCACGGCGTCGGGGTAATGGTGGATGAAGACGGTCATCCCGTCGTGGAACTCGTCGGTTCCGCCCAACGCGTAATCGAG
>LKMJ01000556.1_pt1 | contig 29016 bp, 33 predicted proteins | sample 643391 | NCBI WGS metagenome assembly LKMJ01 (sample SAMN04112250, study PRJNA286221) | soda lake metagenome | biome: soda lake; feature: Kulunda Steppe; material: water; isolation source: sample PL-Br10 brine of Picturesque Lake | place: Russia: Kulunda steppe | collected 2010-07 | reverse complement strand
TATTTGCGATTCTCTGGCTATTTGCCCAATGGGAACGGGCCATAGGACGTATTCTCAAATACGGATATATTCTCCGTTAGGCAACCGTATATTAATATAAGAATAGCGCCAATGGGAATCCACCCATTGTACAAACTATCGATATTCCGTGACGAGGTGATGAACCTAGGTTAGGAAAGGTCAGCTCTAGCCTCTAACACTCTCTCCATCACGTTGATATGATACATCACTTTGACAGGCACGCATGAATCATATCGGCGTGGAGCAAATGTAAGAATCATTTATTCATAATTATTGGAGCGTCTGCTGTTTCATTTTCCAATCCGTTGTCTTATATTCTCAATGGACGCAGCTGAGCCACCAACACAGCAGCAAGATCAGCAGGAGCAGCTGGAACATACATTATATGCTGAACCAGAAAAGCCCTCCCTGACCACCCCTGAAGCGGTGCGTTGGCATGCATAGGGAAGAATGGAGTGGCATTAAGGGTTGAATCCATGCTGCGCAGTCTATCACATCAGAAGGATTGAGGTGTTGGTACATCTCTACACTAATCTATCTGAACTCATGTGTGCGTGCCCATGAGTGCGTGAATGTTCATGGGCGCTTAGCGTGTGAGTACTGTTTGTACCCATGCGCTTTCATGTGCATGTACGTGTGTGTATGCGTGTATGAACATGTGCACGTGCATGTGTGTGCACGCGGGGGGAAGGGGGGGCCATGGGTGCGCATCTGCGCGCGCGCGAGCATGCGTGCGTGTGTGTGCGTGTGTGTGTGTGTGCGCATGCATGTGTGTGTGCGTGTTTGTGTATGTTTGTGTGTGTACATGTGCATACATACATGTGATTGCATGTACATGTGATGTGTTTACGTATGTGTGCGCTTGCGAGCACAAAATCAGGGTGCATTTTGCATGAATGAATGACAAGTGCCTTTGCCGTTGAAAGGATCCATGCCCCAGAGCATGATTCCCATTTAGGAATTGACTGCCTCAATGCATTAATCTGACACTGTAACGCTAGCCCATAACAGTGTAACAACAATGCTTGTGCAGGTCAAGGCCTCTGAAAAGGCAGCCTTAAATGTGCACAAGAAGCTTAGCGTGCAGGCTGCCCCTGTCAGGCAATACTTGGTAAGGTTTGTTTCTTCGTGAGCAGTAAGCAATAGAATGCACACAAGTTCCTCTACTAATGTGTATAAGCCATAATTGGAATGAAAGTTTTTTTAATGGACCTTGCTTGCCTTGCTCTTACATTACTTTGCTCAAGCATGAAAAGAACGATGTAATGTCAAAGTACACAAGTAGCCAGACGTGCTGCATGGTGTCCTTGCTTGGAAATGTTTTAAGCCATTTAGGTGCGATTCAAGCTGTCTGAAAGACAGTCTTGAGCTGCTTGACGCCTGTGAGCATCCGCTTTTTGTCAGCTGAATTGACACCTAACCTGCACTCCTCACTCAACAAAAGCATACGAAGCTTGACGACTCAAAAGACTTGCCTTCACCTGCTTATTTGTGGGTAAGAGAAAGGATGTGCAAGGACTGCCTGACCCTCTGTTGCAGATGTTGTGACCCAATGCACCCGCAATGTTGCCGCATGTAGGAAGCCACTGTGGTGCCATTAGTGATGCAAGGAATGCAAGCTGTGTCAAAAGAGCGACCAGATAATCCTGTGGAGTACCTGGCCTACTACCTGCTAACGCACAATCCCAACCCATCTCCCCAGCCACAAGTTAAGGGCCAGCCTAAGCCTCCTGCTGCTCCGCAGCATACAGGAGACGCGCCTCCTGCCGCATCTTGAGCTCATCTCAGTATGGTGATTCTAGAGCATGAGCTATAACTAAAGAAGTATAAGGAACACTTGACACTTCATTCTTAGACAATTCAAAAACCTTAGCTTTGGAGCTTCTATCTTGGTGTATCATTCTTGTCTCTCAGGCATTATTTTGCCTCTGTATGGTTCCTTTTTAGGTTAATTAGGTACAGGTTGTAGGCCTGATGGTTTGTAGCCTGCTCAAGTGCCCTTGTTTGGAATGTGGAGCTCTGTAACCCCTACATTAGATGTAACCTGGCGAGTGGCCTTCGTGGCTGCTCGTTATGGAAAGGCAATGGGAATGCGAAGTCTGGATTAGAAAGGTCAACCTTATTGCTCAAGTCAAGCTGGCAAAGACAGAAGCCCACCGCATTGATCCAGAAAGTCTGGTGAGCCCTGCACTTGGCAAACTATGCCATTGTCCCACAAGTCTCATATGCTACAACTTGTAGCCCTTGAAGGGCTTTGTATATACACCCCTGAAGAAAAACGTGTAAGTATGCTGAGAACTAAGCTATGCATAGATCCAGCCAAATGCCTTCCACCATGCACAGTATTCAGGATATCACAACCAGGTCATGCCACCAACCAAAGACCTGAATTCTGAGTTAGTTGTTCCTTTCTTATAAATAATGCACCTCGAAGGTTTTGAATTTTAAAACATTGTTTGAAACTATCAAGTCAAAAACTCAAAGGCTCCACATGCGAGCCTTTAGGTAAGCTTACTAAACCACATAATCAAAGCACTACAAGCATGGGCTATGGCACCGGGTGACTAATGGCAGATCAGCGTCCAATGCAAGCTATGGCCCTTCTGTCACGCCAAACCACCGTCATTGGTGAATTACCATCTCAGAGACACAAGCCACAAATCACCAAGTGTAGGCTTTTGTAATGTCCAGAGTGCAAAATCTATGCATGCATCAAGGGACATTAAACTGTGGCATGGCCACAGCTGTCCACTTTGCCAGGGCGCTAGGGTACTGCATGCTGCTGCTGCTGCCCACTGGCATCCATGCCCCGAAGTCGCTGCACGCCTTCAAGAAGTTCTGCCGACTCAGACCATCACCAGGTTCGTGTTACATGGAAAAACGAATAGGTGCTCTCGCCTAGCCACAGGAAAGGCTTAATCCAGGGACGTAAGAGGGATTTAAAAAAGAGCTAAACTAGGAAAAAAGTTTCAAGCTGCCCATGCTCAGCATGATCACCTTAGACGTAGCATTGCAGGAGACAATGTTCTTCATGTCATTCTCTTAGGTCACCACACGGTGTAGGGGGTTTTATTTACATTTCTCACACTTTGGTTCCTCTGAAGAGTCTCGGCCTTGATTCACAAAGAGTCAAGAAACTTTCTTTGTTGAACTTGCTCTCAAGCTCCATGCCCATCTGTGCACTATGAACATAAGCTTGTTCAGACCAGACGAGAGACATACAGGATGTACACCCTTCGCGCTGGGATGTACACCTCATTGAAGTAAACTACTGTGATGATACACGACCAGAGCAACAACTAGCAAGAGCAACTGAACAGCATAATGGAATGAAACGCGCCCTTGCACAGCAATGCCACAAAGTAAGCCTACATACCATCCTGATTGGAGTGATGGGAACCATCTAAAAATGTCATACTGAACTATCCTTCAGTAAGCTTGGCCTAGAACGGTGTAGAGTAAGAAAACTTTCTCTCGATCTAAACACTCATTCTATTCAATACGCAACAAAGATCATAATTATGATTATAAATACAAGTAGGAGGTTGAAAAACACCAAGGAAAGAACATATGGCTCTTCTCAGAACCCTCCCGACCCCCACTAATGACCTTTTTCCTCGTTTGATGGTGGAGGTTTGCTTGGTGCTTGCACCAGATGTAAACTCCTTCCTTAATTCACGCAAACAGGGGTTACCTTGTTAGCGTAGTCTTTTCTTTTTCTTTTTCTTTTCAGGCCCACCTTCTGACTGACTGACTGACTGAAAAGAAAAGACTGACTGACTGAAAAGAAAAGACCTTCTGACAGAAAAAGAAAAAGAAAAAGAAAAGACTGAAAAGACTGAAAAGACTGAAAAGACTGAAAAGAAAGTGTCTGCCCGCAACCCTCCTGATCCTCACTGACTGCTTTCTTCTTTTCTGGTGAAGGGGCTCTTCTTCCCAAGTGGCCCCTATTCCTTAATTGATGTGAGGAGCTTTTTGCTGCTTGCGTAGTTTTTCTTTCTTTTCTTTCTTTCTTCCTTCAGGAAAACACCTCAAACACAACCCCCTTCAACTAACTCAGGCACTCTGACCTCTGACGATTCATCGCTGGCTACAATTTGTCGTTACAATTCATTCAAATGGTACGGGGCAAAGAAAATGGAGGTATGGGGCAAAAGAAGATGGAGGTATGCTAATCAAGGGTATGGGCAAAAGGAAAACGGATATGGTTTTTGGATCCTATTTCAATCCTTCAGCTAGACAGTTCACAGGCTTCTTGGTATGTCACCCTCATTACAACGATACTATCTACTAGTAGTGTCATGCTTAGCATGGTGCGTCATGCAATCCTGTAATTCCTTTCCACTGAAAGTGCCACTGCTACCTTTGTGCTCCATCCAAATTGAAAGGGCCTTAGTGGGGAATGCTTACATGCAAATTCTAAGAGAACATCCTGCGCACTGTACTATCTTAGGCACTTTTCCCCAGGCATCAGTGACCTACCGCCAACAACAATGCCAACACTGAAGCCACTCAATGGGACCTTGAAAAGAAAGAAGCACAACACAAGCTGTTTGATAGGAACCCAAGGTGGTATGCAGCCTTGACGAGTAGTACCTTATTATAAGCCCTGCCACATCCACACGTTCAGAGCACGGCCAAACTTATAGAATACCAAGACAACCTCAGCTTTAACAAAGTATCCTAGATCTACCACTTCAGCACCTAACATCACAGTGCTCGCAAATAATAATCTTAGACCGAAGGTTCCAGACTGGCGTCTGTGGGCCTACACTGATGGTAGTTGCCTGACATATAAAAGGCAACAGCGTGTTGGAGCAGGTGTCTTTATACCTTCGACAAAAAGAGTCGCCTATGTTGACTCTGGCGGAGTTGGGATGAGCAATACCATAAACAGAGCAGAACTGACAGGCATAGCTTCTGCACTAAGGGCAAAGTACACTCACATAGCCACAGACAGCGTCTTTTCTCTTTCTCAAATATGGTAACAGCTCATATATCCGAAACTACATAAGAAGGACACACATGTCAAACTCTTAGAACAAATTGTCTCCATGATCAGCAAATCAGTCTCCTATACATTTGTACAAAGTTAAAGCCCAAACTAACGTGGTGGGGAATGAGTTTGCCCATGCCATAGCAAGACTTGCTGCTCTCCATAACTAATGGCATGACGTTGCATTCCTCCAATTCTCACCTGACTGCAATCTTTACACCCATATACTCTAGCCATAGTATGGCTTACAGCAGAGAAAATGAGACCAACCACCTTACCACTAAAACCAGCCTTGCTCTGCTACAAAACATGGAAGACAAACTGAAGCTCACATGAGCAAGCATCACAGACTTGGAGATGCTAATACAGACTCAGGTTTCTACAATTATTGGATGAGACAGCTTACATCAATGAAACTTACAATTAGAAACTCGATTTGGTACAATACAATAACAAATGTATCACAGAAAAGGAATGTCATTGAATTCAGAACAGGCACTCTTAACACTCATAAACTAGCCCGCCTCTATGGCAGAGCCACTAGTTCATCTTGCCTGTTGAGTCATCAGCCAGATAGCCAACTCCAAATGCTTTCTGGCTCTTATGCTTCAAATCAAAACATGGTGACTGATAGACATAACATTGCTTCCAGGCCTATCATCAAAAACCTTGAGCAAAGGTGTATTAGGAAGAGACATCGTTTTCACAGACATTGCACACACTCACGCACTCACACGCAAACATATGCACACACATACGCACACATAGTAACACTAAAGCGCGCGCACACACGCAAACATATGCACACACATACGCACACATAGTAACACTAAAGCGCGCGCACACACGCACACGCACACACACACTCACCCACACAAAACACATACGCGCGCACACACTCCTACACGCGCACATACACACACACGCATACACAGACAATAACACGCGCGTGTACACGCACATGCACATACACGTACAAACGCACGCGCGCAAGCCCTCGCACACACGCACGCATTCGCGCGCACTCACATGCAAACATTTACGCACACATTTGCTTGTTGAAGCTTATGATTTGTGCTTGCTTGCTACGTGTACACTCAGCTGCACCGCCATGGCTGAAAAAAGATGACAACCTAACTCTTCATACTGCTCCTCAACCTCAAGTGAAGGGTGTGCACAATAAGGGTGCAAAATAGCCATCCGCACCGCAGGTCCTAGTGGCAATCCCTTCTTTGATATTAGCTGGCTAGCTGTTGAAGAAGTTAATCAGCAACGATCTGGCACTGAAGCTCCGCAACACAGCACCAAATAGACTTACCTTCCAAATCTCCAAGCCACAGTAAAATCCCACATGCACTCGAACCATTGGGTCTTGCCAACTTAAAAACAGGGTACTACTCTTATCACCAGAATCAGCTTCCACACGTCCACAAAGGCATTAGCAACACTTATTGGAGCATGTCCAAACTCTCTCTTCAAATGAAACGCAATATCTTCCAATACCGCATGGGCACCCTTCTTAATCAGAAACACGCTGTCCGTTTTAAAAAGTCCACCAGCCTTCAGTGCCCACTATGTCTGCAAGCAGATAGTGTTCTCCATATTCTCTCAGGGTGTCAACATACAACCATCTTAGGTATGATTACTGTACGCCATAATGTTGCCTGCAGGCTCATCATGAAAGCCATCAGCAAAGGCTCTCTGAAGCCGGTAAAACAAATCATTTTGCCCAACAAAACCTTCAAATTCCAAAGCATACTAATGATGAGACACTACAGAGCTGGGTCTTTTATGCTCATTGATCTGCCAGAGATAGACTCACCTCTAGTTGCCCTGATGTCATTTTGGTCACTCCCTTACCTACTACAAATTCAAATCGACAACCATTCCTCATGTGCGCAAGGTGTCTTGCCCGAGACAACCCAGTGGAGATGTATGCAGAGCTCATGATCTCAATGTCAGTAAGAGGGAAATTACACCTTGAAAAGCACAGTGAAGATACACAGCCTGGGCACCAATCGGAGGCCTCAAGAAACCAACATGAGATTCTTTGCAAGCGCTTCAAGGCTAGAAAAGTCATCCTTCAAGGATGTTGAATTCACACCATCCTTCCTGGTGTGGCAGGCTTTATCTATGCCTCTCATACTTAAAATCACCATGAGGAGCTCAGCCTTGATACACAAAAAGCCCATAAGACTGATCTTAAATTGCATGTTCACTCTTTGCTTACTGCACACAAACTGACTACAACCAGAATATTTTGCGCTGTTTAAAAAACCAGCAGCTCTCCGGTCTGCAGCAGGGGGCGGCTTGCCACCCTGCAGATCCTCACTGATTCTTCTTTTTTCCTGGTGGAGGAGCTCACGGCTCTTCGGGCCAATATGTCTCCTTTACCTTTATTGATGTAGGGAGTAGTTTCACTGCCTAAATTGTTTTTTTCTTTTCTGACCCATGGGGGTTTGCCTGGTGCTTGCACCAGATGTAAACCTCTTCCTTCATGCAAACAAGATTTCCCCTGTTAGCGTGTCTTTTCTTTTATTTCCTTAGGCAATAATTGTTAAAACTGATGTTTTTCACGTGTCGTTCCCATACTTAGAAGTTCTATAGAACCCTATGGTAGGGTGCATACAGATTCACCAAGGTAACGTGGCTGTAGCTGCCAAACGAGGGCAGCTTATTAAGCAGCTTGTAGCTGAAGCCTATCAGGCCTGCAACTTGGACCTGCATATAGGTTAGGTTAGGTTACATAGCAGTATTTGCTGAATGAGGGCAGCTGAGCTAAATCACAGAAGGCCTGCAACCTGGACCTGATCTAAAGAGGCGCAAAGATGAAAAGTTTTCAAGTTTACAATGTATTATTGTACCTTCAGCTAAATGGTTTGACTGATAACCCGACAAAATCCACTATAAATAAAAATAAGCAATTTGTACGTCTGCTTCAAGAGGAACAAGCTCCTTCAGGCCTCACGGTTTGTAAATTTTCTAAAAGACGAACGTGAGAAGGAAGGAAGTGTCTAAAAGCAGAGGTTTTGGTGAAAAGCAAAACGCAAAAGAGCCGAACTAGAAGGCGCTTGAAGGGAAGTTCAAGAGTAACAGGCTCCTTAAGTAAGGCAAGTCTAAGGGCACGCTGCACCTGCGTGTGGGGACTTTCTCAGAGGCACCAAAAGACATGAGAAAGCAGTATCTGAAGAGCAAGAATGGTGCGCCACAAAGGCGTTAAAAGCAAGAGGTTTTGGTGGAAGGCACACGGTTCCAACAGCTGATGACAAATTTTGCAATTCTCAAGCTTGATTCATGATGCACACATATATTCTGGAGGATTGAAAGCCCCCTTTGTAGCACTTGAGAAGTCTGGCTGAGCCAACCTTGTGGTGCCATAAAGTCTAGCTTTCAAGTTTCTCCGAGCTTGGGAGATGAAATCAACAAAGCAAGATCAAAACCAAACCCCTTCCAGTCATTCTGACTTCAACCCCTCTGGCCCCTTCTAAGGTTCCATGATTGAACACCTCCATACCCACCTGCCTCAAAGCTCACTATCGAGCCCCGCCTTGGAGCACCTTGGAGTTGCTCAAGCCCGAAGGCAAATTTGCCAGGCATGCAGTGTATACTCAATTTCTTCATTACCTGGAAGGAACACTGGTGGCTCCTTAAAAGAACTAAAGAGGCCCTTGTGTGCTTTATCTAGAGTCATGTGTAGAATCTGCATCAAGCAGATGATAATTAAGTTTACAATGGGGTACGTCCTTCAGCCAGATGGTTTGACTGCTGGGCTTGCTGCGTGTTGCCAGCTTGTAGGTAAGGGTTACATAGCTGTACCTGCCCAATGAGGGCAGCTAGGCATAAGATTGTCAGACCTGCAATCTGAACCTTAATCTAGGAAGGCCCCATGTCTCACCAGATTAATGCAGTGCCAGATTTGTGCTGCATTGTGACCAGAGGTCGGTTGAGTCCCTTGGTGGAGTATTTGATCCTGTTGTCATTTCAGCTATAGTTTTGTTAGTTTTGACTCCATGTTCTGCCAGTGGCCATGCCGAGAGTCTGGTTTGGATGCAGCAGTCTCTCAGCGTAACAATCCTTATGAGGAAAGGTAGCATCTTAGAAACAATAATGATGCACTGAATCAAGGCTACAGGCCGTGCAATTGCACTGGAGCTATTGGTGAAACACCTTTCAACGCTGAGAGTTCTTACTTTTTATGATGACTGCTGGGCTTGGGGCATTGCCAACCTAAAATGAATCAATGCTATACAAAGTAAGAGAAAGAGGTGTGTGTTCTCCCAAAAAAAAGCACTTATGATATCACCAAATAAAAAATCACCCTGGCTGAATACTGTGTTGCTGCAAGTTAGCGAACTGATCATCATATTTGCATTGTAAGTGATGTTTTGCTAGGCGCTGGCATGTGAAAATAATATGTGTTTTCAATGTATACATTTTGCAGTACAATTGTCATAAACTTTATGGAGTCCATTATGCTCCTGCCAGGTGCCAGCCTCGACACGTTCAGTAGGCACGCAAATGAAATCATGTAACATTATGCATCAAATGCTTCCTGAAGGCCAAACAGAGGTACCTGGGTACATGATTTTGAGGTCCTTCACAGTGCCAGGCTTGCAAGATAATGCCTTTCAAGATTTTTATGTGGCCTCTGGGGTGCTCAGGTATGGCCTTGCCTCAGACTCCTTGTCGTCTCTCCAAACACTACATTGTCATTCTTGCACTTCAGCAACAAGTATGCTTATGGGAAGCGCTTGGCACTGTGCCTGCTTTCACGCAGCTCACATACCTATTGGTATGCTGCATGCCCTGCCTACCCTCCAAAAAACTCACATTTTTGGTCGGCCAGACAACCAGGAGCATGCACTTTAGGCCACAGGCCATGCTAAGATGGTTAAAGGAGGTAAAAGTTTCATAGCTGCACCGAACAAGGGCAGCTAAGCCGAAGCCTGTCAGGCCTGCTACCTTAAGAATTAGCACTAATACAAAGGTGGTGGAGGTCTGTTGAGTGCTTGTGCTAGGTGCATGCCTCTCCCTCAACACATCCCGCATGGGAAATCCAATCCTCAAGGCAAAGGTGTAATGCTAAATTGTATGGCGGACAGGACACAATTTTGTTTGGCTTTAGAAGTTGTTGAAAAGAGAGGAGTATGGAGCCTTGCTTGTACCCGCCCTGCCTTTGAATCCCACAAGCCCCATGCAACAGCGGGCACAGGACTGCATAGACCACAAGCTGCATCATGAGCTAAAAGAACAGGAAAGAAACTTGCGCCAGCAAAAAGGTGAGCCTGGTGGCAAGCGTTAAGGGGGGGGGGGGGCCCTGGCGCTTGCACCAGACAAGAAAAGAAGAGGACAAGGGGGATTCCAAGCAGGCATCCCTCCCTCCAAGAGACAGAGAGTCTGTGTGGCACCTGCAATTAGAATCAAGTGTCAAACTGACATAATTTAAATCGTTTATGTAAAAAGACACAGGCAATGCGCCCAGCCGCCAGGGGCATCTGTTTCAGCCCAAGCTCCACCACGTGCCCTGCTATGATGTGCTTTTAATCATATTCAGGTTTTGCATACAGGCTCTGCATCAATGAACATTTTGAAGCTTTTAATTAGTTGCACGCCTCTGCACTCATTCTCAATAAATTCCCCTACCATCAATTGTCAGATCTCTAGTGCAAAGCTTGAAAGATCAATTTGGCAATAAGTAAATGCAACGTGATAAAGGCTTTCAATTTATTCCTCTGCAAAACAGAGAATGATGCTCAGATTTCCAATTCGGAGCTCAGATAGAAGCATCGACTAAATGATCTAACAGGAGTAAGTAGAGGCTACATCAACTTGAATCAATTTTTTTAAAAAGCAATCAAAGCAATTCTTGTCATGTTGGAGTCTGCCAAGCCTTGTCATGTTTGAGGCTGCCAGAATCTGACGTGTCTGGGGGGAAATTTTAGTCTGTAACTCTTATAGGTAAGCTGATGGTCAGCTAAGTTAAAGGCATAACAAAGGCTACCATGACAAAATCTCCCCCTTTTATTAGGGACTCTACTTACTTCCCACCAGTGGGGTGTCGCTAGGCTGACATTGGGGGGATCCTTTTCCCAAATTCTCTGGGGCCCTACGGCTTCACCTTGAAGTTGTTTCAAAGCATACTCATTATTTGCTTACTTAAACACAAATTCAAGGCCGTGAGTGCCCTAGGTTGAAGGCAGGAGAGCTGAAAGCTAACATTATCTGTATCTCTTCAAGGCCGTGAATGCCCTAGGTCGGAGGCAGGACGGTTGAAAGCTAACAAAAAACTGTATTTCTTCAAGGCCGTGAGTGCCCTAGGTTGGAGGCAGGAGGCCTGAAAGCTAACAATAGCTGTATTTCTTACATGCAGCTATAGCCCAACTTGAAGGAGCCAAAAAGCGCGGTCATTTGCACCAAAAAAATGTGCCCCCTGATTTATACTTCTGGTTTTGCTCTAGGTAAATGACCAAAAAGCACAGCCCCCCAGCTTTATTGTCCCATTTTTTTTAGTGCGTTGAGAAACAAACCTCCAAAAAAACAATCACGTAGTCTGGTGCGCTGTGTAAATATTCCTTAGATTCACCGCTAAGCTTCAGTCCCATGTAAGGCGGCTTTCCCCATTGAGACCCAGGATGCGAGGTATTGGGATTTATGATTTCCAACAGCATGTCCAGCATCCTGGGTCTCACTGAGAATGCTGCCCAAAAGTGCATTCAAAGTTCCATCGGTGCACCCCCCTAACTCCCCACCCCCTTCCTCAACTTCAGTCAAAAAGGCCTTTCATTTCCTCCATCCTTCTTTCCTCTTTTTCTTTTCCTTTCCCCTCCTCTTCCCCTGCGTAACATCCATAGACTATGAACGAGTCTCAGCCCTGAAAAGACACTGTACGTCCTCAGGCTGATTTCCCGTTTGAATTATTAACATCTACTAGGTACCACCTTCAGGGCACAATTGGATTTTATTTGTGCTGTGCACTGCTTGTATTACACGCATGAAACGATGGCGCATGCTGGCCTCTGAAGCAAAAAGAGCATAATTATGGTGAGTGACAAGCAATGACTTGCTCAACTCAGAGGATTAAAAATTTTACAGCAGTGCTTAGATCACATTATCACACTATGTCTGTGATGGGCTGCGTCAGCCTGGTTGTATAAATGACATCATCATGAACGGGCTGCCCAAATTTGACAAAGAACACTTGCACCCATCTACAGGGTGGCAAGCACCTGCACGCGCATGATCATGCAAACTTAGTTAGATTTAACCCGAGCGTCAAAAGCACTAGACAAGACTATTTCTGCGTTAGATTGTTGAGTTTGATCAACAATCTTTGTTTATTCATTGTAGCAGCTATCTCAACAACTCATGGTATCCTGGAATTGCTTGGGCTGACCCAAATTGTGAAAACTACGATTGATGTGTGCACTAGGAAGGTGCCTGACTCACCGCATCCACAATGTGTAGCACAGTCTGCCCAGAAAATTTACTTTCTACAACTCTGGCAGTACGCGTTATGTTGGCAACTGTTGCCGCAACCGCTATTGTTCCAGCTCTGCGTACATGTGTGCGTGCGGAGCTTATCGACACAGTTAGTCACAGTCGTGGAAATGCCACTTTCATTTATGATGACATAATGTTCAACATGGTGCAAACTTTACAGCATGATCCATTATTGTACATCATGGTGTGACCCTGATGGACAGCAATTGAATGATTGGTTTGTCATCATTTACAAGCACACACAAATTATCACAAAGGACAGCAACAGGCTGATTCAAAATGGCAGGATATAGATGAATGCTAGTCACTCACAACTTTGTCACAATGATGGGTGTCTTAGCAGCAGATGTGTAGGAAGTTGTGCCCTCTGGGAAGTTGCTGGCTACAAGCTGCATCCCTAAAATGCATGAAAATAGAAAAAACATGTGTTTTGACACGCCTTTACGAGTTGATGACTTAAGCAACTTGACTATTTCTGGAGAAACCTTATTAGCTGCTTTCCAACACTTCTTCCAAAAAGGATACCACCAAGTTTGTTGCACACAGAGACTCTAAAGTTCATGCCGCACCTACTATACAATGCGCATTGACAGCAGCTTGCCCCGCAGAGGTAGCGAGATTTTGGAAAGCTGCTTTAACACCACCAGTGAGCTCAGCGTGCGCAGCCAAAGCACTGCAGCATTGGCCATTTGAAAGTTAGACAGAGTTTTCCATAAGCATTGCTCCAAAGGCGTGTGCTTATCAAGTCAGGCTTGTTTGATTGGGTCTTGGTGTGACATGTTACAATTACATGTTATTAGTTTAGCATTGATGTTTGATTGGTCCTCATGTGGCATTTAAATGGTCTTGGTGTGGCCTTTTGTTGTCTTGCATTCATGCTGGTGTGAGGACGCAAAAGACAAGCTTATGAGGAATGTCTATGAGCCAGGGTATGAGCTGTTACATCTATAGCTCATCACTTTCTAGGATGGTGGAAAAGAGTGATTTGTGAGAAATATTGAAGGAGCCGTCGCAGCTTGCCGTAGTCTAAAATCATGTGTCAGAGCATGCTTGGTCTCACAACAAAGAAGCGTGAGATAGGGGAACTTTCAAGAAAGGCAAGCTTGTTAAGTTTCCCATGCTGCAAACGGCATCACGATCCCACCTGTCTTCAGGCAAGAAATATGTCCCCTGTTGAAATGATAGGTTGAGGCCTGCAAGCTGGGCTGCCTGCGTACAACAAAAAAGCACAGTAGATAACATGAGCTTCAGCATACTGAAGCCTCTTCCCTATCTCTTCAGGCCACACACCAACCCGCATTAGTTTGCGTAAGAGGTCACGCAACGAGTGCAAGTTGGCTTCTCCCATCTAGACAACAGTTTGTAGAATCCAGTCTTATGTTGTTTGCATTTTTCAGAATTAAAGACTGGACAATAAGACTTGACAATGTCTTTTTGTCTGTGGAAGATATTGCCCAGTCTGACCTTGTCTGCCCTTCTCCTCCTCAGTCTTCCTTGTCTTTGCTTTGTCATGCACTCATCTTCAGTGCAAAAAGTCACAATTCATCCCTGGATCTCACTCACAAAATTGGCCTTGTGCTGCGAGTATTCCTATGCACAATTATGCTGCAAAACTTGCATGTTCTATGCACCAGCACCCTGCCTGCTGCAACAACACACCTTGATGGCTATAGAGGAACCATGTCTAGCCTCTGCGGCTGCAGTGCTGGGGGGCAAGGGGAGGGCATGCGGGGAGGGTAGGGGCTGAATGGGGCTCAGGCAAAGATCAACGATATGGATAATTGCGTTGAGGCCATGCAGGATGTTGCCTGCAGCGGAAACAGTGAGATACCCTGTGCTGCGCTCTTGCTCAAGGAAAAGATCAGCTGGCTATGCTGCCTGCACCCTCTGAACATGCGCATGCGTGGAGCACGGAACCAATATTCGCTGTGTATGCAGCTGCAGCATGCAAAATCTCATGGCAAAATCTGAAACAGGGGTTTGCGAGGCATTTGAATTCCTAATGAGCAAAAACCGTGATGAGCAAGTGCTACGAGTCTTAAATGGCACCCTGCAACCTCAGACTGCTAATCAGCAAACTTGCCTCCGATGACTTCCCCAGGCAGAGAACCTGTTGACACGGAGATGAGTGGGCCGCTGCAGCAGCAAGGTGCACAAGGGGAGCATGTGCATTTGATATGAATTTTGCATTTGCATCTAGGCTGCTCCAACATCTCTGCTGGAAAAGACAGTTGAAAGTGCAGGCAGGCACAGTGCTCAACATATGATCTTCTGGCAGTGATGGGACTGTGACCGTCCAAGCAGCACTTGGTTGAGCATCATTTTCTTGCCTCCTATGTTTCCAGCAACTAACTTTTTAGTAACTGTGATCCTTTCTCCAGAAATGGTGTTGTACATCGAAGCTCCCTCTGGAAAGCTCTCAAGTGTCAGCATGACATCTATGAAGAAGAAAGGTGCACACAATGTGCCAGTTGATAAAACCTTGTTGGTGGTAAGAAGCATGAAGAGGTAAGTGGTACAGCCAGAAGCCTGTACCCTGCTCTGCTCACATTGCAGGCAGACAGGTCCGGTGCTGGCTTACACGCGCTTTGCAGTGATGCCCTGCAGCCCACCCAGTGCGCACCTTAAACAAGCAATTTAAGCCCACCCAGTGCGCACCTTAAACAGCCCACCCAGTGCGCACCTTAAACAGCCCACCCAGTGCGCACCTTAAACAAGCAATTCTAGTTGCAGGAGCCTTTGGCAAGTGCACCCAACCATAGCAGCAGAGCTTTTGCAAGGCTGCTTTTCCGTCAACGCAGCAATGCAGGAGCTCAGCAGCTGGAAATTCAACGAAGGCTGCCTGTATCATGCCAAGTTTGATTGTGTCTAAAAACAGCTGCTCGTGATGCACCTGGAATCACATGCGCCTTGATGGCCCTTTCACCAGCGTCGGTTGAGACCATGGAGGCTGCCATGGGCTCAGTAGCTGCATACCTGGTAATGACAAATGGGCAGGTGTTTTAAGTCAGATCATTCCAAGAAGGACACAATGAGCTCGTGTGCAACAAAGGACGACCTTGCCATGGCTTCCTCCATAATACAGGGATTGCACCAGTGAAAGTCTTTTGCTCATCTGTGTGGCCCATGCGGCTTTGGCATCATAAATTCGCATTGAATCTAGACCTGCAAGTGAGCCATCCTGACCTTCAAGTCATCCAAACCAGCACAAGCAACAAAAATGCAAGCATAACATGAAGGTGCATTGTGCATTCCTCTGCAGCTCTCCCGGCCTGGCAGGCTCTGGCAAGCCTCTGAATAGCCAAGTTGGAATGGCAAAACTCTTGTATGCTCATGACAGGGTTCCTGGGCAGCTCCCTCCCCCCCCCTGAGGAGCAGCTTGATGACAGCGCACCTTGAAATTGCTGCATTTGAAGGCGCAAAGCATGTGCCGTGCAGCACGTCCATGCCTGCTCTTCTGAGTGTCTGCAAGCAAGTAAGTGCAAGAAGTATATACATTGTACTGTGCACCTGGGTATAAACAAGATATACTGGGTACATACGATGGCATATGGTGTCCAGAAGGATTTATGGGAATTTTGAGGGGGTTTGAGGGGGAGGGGATGGCTGCGGGTAAGGCGAAGGAGGTGGCAGAGGAGGCTGAGGGTAAGGAGGTGGGGACTGAGTTGATGGAGACTGGGGGGATGAAGGAGGAGGTGTTGAGGGTGGGAGAGAGGAGGGAGGTGAGGGGGGGAATAGGAGGTGGCGGAGGGCGTTGCAGTGGAAAAGGCTGAGATGCACTCAGGAGGAGACATCCCAGCATGAGGCCATCTTACGTGCAAACAGTGCTGGGGTACCTGTCACCATCTGCTCGATCATTTCTGTTGTGGGTGTCACAGGATGCTCCATCAGGGAATGGCGTATGGGCAAAAGGCCTGGTGAGATGTGCAGTTTAGTGCCGGGAAGCATGCATGCGTACATGTGCTGAACGAGCATGCGCCAAGCTGCACCACGCAGCTCCATGCACCCACAGCTGTTGCCCATGTCAGGTCATCGGTTGTGGCTGATCGAGGGGCAACAGATGATGGGGGGGGCGGCACGAGGGTGGGTCTGAGAGGTAGGGGGATTGGCCCTGGGGGCGGAGGCATGGCAGGCACAGAAGGAGGGGCAGGTACTCCTGGTGTTGGCATGGCCAAGGGCTCCAGCACCTGTAGTGATGCATGGAGGGAGGAGACAAAGAGAAGTAGGGGCCAGGGCTACTAATTGCGCACAGCCTGGAAGGCGGCCCTGCTATTTTACCTTCAGGGCAAATGGCCTGGCTCGAGCAAAATGTGGCCTGATCCAAACAGGTTGCGGGCTGTGGTCTTGAGCGCGCAGAGATGGCTAATTAAGCAACTGAGCACCTGGTGCAAACAAGCACGCAAGTTGCTCCCCCCCTTCTCTATGCCATTGGCTATTTTTTTATATTGAGCAACTTTATACAGCATCTGTTGACCTATTAATTTGCATTTTTCCTGTAACAGGTGATTAATAATGTGCACCTTGCTGTGAACTCACTGTGTCAATAATGTGCAAGATGTTGCCAGCCCACTGAATGTTGGGGGTGATGACTGTTGCAAGTGCTGTGGATGATGAAACTGTCACTACAGCACCTCTGCGACAAAAACAGAAGAGAATATATCCTCTTTTAAGCTCTTCAATATAATGTAGGTGGGATGCTGAGAGTTATGGTGCTGAGCAGGGCAGCGTCAGCCTTTTTTCACTGCTCATGGTTTGGTTTGCCTAGGCTTGGTATGCGGCTGATCGTGTTGCCTGACTCGCATGCCAAAGTGTGGAACTCAGGCCCCCGTCTCACGCTTTTTTAACAATCAGTTTTAGTCCAGATGCGGCAGTGTAAGGCGTTTCGCCTTGCGCGAAGTCCTGCAGCATCATGGGCAGCCCCTCAAGCACATGGCCCTTGATTGCTTGAGCGAACGCTGCAGGAAGACAGTGGGAAAATAGTAGGTTTTAGGTAGGTAGTAATCCCTGCCTGCCATAAGCATTAAGCACTGGCTAGCATCTGACAAGCGTTGAAACGATTGCCGACAACAGATGATATCATGGGATGACATTGTTTACTTTGAAAACTCGTACGTGGCACCAAGAGCCAGAGCACATGCTTTGGAGCTTACATCTAGGAGGCCCATACGTGGGCCTTGACTTGAGGCTAAAGCAGTGTGCAAGTTTTGGAAAAAGATTTAAGCTCCTGTGTTGCTAACCTACCGCCTGGTGTGCTCAAGACAGTATCGGACATGGCAGATTGGTTGTCTGCAGAGTACCGTTTGAGCGCGGCATTGCTGGGCACCTGCAATGGTGGAGATGACACAGTGTTCTACTCTGGTCCCATGCACTCTGCATTTTTAGAACATGGGACCCCAAGAGCACGCAAAGGAAGAAGCGGCACACAGCTGCCCACTCTTCGGTATTTGTTTTGGTGGATGGCAAACATGCCCGCTACTTAGATGTGCTGAAAATGCAGAAAAAGGTGCTTTGTGGAATAGCCACTTTGCACACACAAGATGGCCAATCAACGGAGCACCTTGCTCTGGAACTTAAGTTGTATCTAGACAATCAAGCATGCCCCAATACAAAGAGGGCCCCAATACAAGCAGGGCTCTGGAAGACTGCTACGCTTTATCATCCGGCTGCTTACAAAAATGCAGTTGCCAGACTGAAGCACTGAGGGACCGGCGCGCGTCAGAGCCTGCAAGCAAAGGTTAGCAGCAAACAAGCCCCTTGGGTGCCTTCAGAATGTTTGCCCAAAGAGAAGGTGGCAGGCAACCTGCGTTCGGCATTCAGTGCACGGCAATGCTACCAGCTTGCGTTCCCGCCAAGGTCTTGCAACAGCTATACCCACACAGCTGTGGCACGAGCACACAAACACACACACGTGTGCAAACTCACATCAGCCGCCCATGTGCACTCATCCGCCACGGCTGATGCGCTGTACGTGGGGGCAGCAGGCTTTGCTGTTGCCGTGTCTCTTGCACCAAAAATGCCCAGGGATTCCAGCTTGGACGAAAGGGAGATCTCCATTGGTGAAGGACCAACAGCTGGCGGCATCAGCGTGGCATCAGGTGCAGCAGGCAGCGCTGCTGCCAGAGGTGCTGCCGCTTCATTGAAAAAGGGGGAGGGAGCTGCGCCTGCGGCTGCAGAAGTGCTGCTGGCTGCTGCTGCGAGGCTGGTAGTAGCAGCAGGATGGGGGGCAGTAGGGGATGCAGGATGCTGAGGCAGGAGCCCGGGGGGAGGGGGCACAGTGGAGGCCCGCGTGCGGGATGAGGGTGGTTGCAGGCATCGATCGATCACCTGCCAAAACCATCAGCCAAGGTCCCTGAGCTGGCTTGCAAGGTTGGGCAAGGTCGTGTTGGCGCACACGCGCACACAGGAGCACAGAGGTATTGCTCATGTTATGCGCGACACCCAGGCTTGCAAGAAATCCCCAACCCTCTAAACACCTGTGCCTGGAAGCAAACCTTTGTGCCAATGCACGCAGCATCACAGGGTCCTAGTGTCGGCCGTTTCAACCAAGTGATCAACAGCGTGAAGTTTCAACCAAGTGGGGGGCTAGATGCCGAACAATCCATCAAAGCAACGCGCGGAATGGGCTTTGATGTAGAGGCACTCAATCAAAAGGCCAAGACAGCATTCTCACGTGTGCGGTGGAGCCATCGCCAAATGGGATGTTTGGCGTGACCACAGTGGCGATGGGGCCCCCATTAAGGGAAGCTGTCACCGACGCACCCCTGTGAGTAGAACCATTCGAGAAAACTTGAGGGCAGAAGCCCTCTGGGCTCAGACTATGCGTAGGTTAGCCCAAAGCAAGACAGCTTGAGCTTGCAGCAAGCCCATTTGGCATGGGCTGCTGAGGTGCATGCAGCCAGTGTTTGGCAGCTTGGCTGTGCTGTGCTATGTCTGAGTTGTGAGGTGCCCTATTGTGCCTGCAACACAGAGCTGACAATCCTGTATTTACCACAATGAGCCTGGTGCAGGATCAAAAGGTGGGTGAAAGATATGCCCGCACTGCTCCCTCCCCCATGCCCACAGGGCGCATCTTTGACACACATGCGCACAGCACGCAGGGCTCACGGCTTGCACAGGAGGGCAGATCTGCGGGAGTGATGAGTGAGACTGCGGCGTGCCACCTCCTCTCCCTCACCGTCGTGCCAGCATAAGGTCAGCTCCAGGCTCCAGCGTGCCAAACCTGCAGCACAGTCATAAGGTCATAAGGTCATAAGGTCATAAGGTCATAAGGTCAGCTCCAGGCTCCAGCGTGCCAAACCTGCAGCACAGTCAAGCCCACCCGCGGTGAGGCAAAAGGGCACACCAAAAGATCAGGGCGCGTCTGAGATGGGGCACCCCTGAGGTCACAGAGGGCACCTTTGATGTGAGGCGCCTCTGAGGTCAGGGCATCACTGGGGTCAGGGTTTGGGTATGCTTGTGTGAGCGCGATGCGCGCAAGGCAAGATCATACCGAGGCCATCCCAGGCCCCGCAGCTCCCCCCAGAGCAACCCTCCCAACCCCACTGCAAGAGACGCGTCACACAGCCCTCCCCTGAGGACAGTAGCCAGTCCGGGCTGCCAAGCATGCTGCAGCTCCTGGCACTGCCCAAAGAGGCCCCCCAGCAGCCCGGTTTAGCACTTACCATTTAGGCTGGCGCTCACTGTTTAGGCTAGCACTTACTATTTAGGCTAGCACCAACTGTTTAGGCCTAACCCAGCAGACCCCCGTGGCTGTCGTGCCGGACCGCTGCTTTTGACTGGATCAACACAGTGGATGGTGCGCATCCTCTTGATTGACCCTCTTGATTGATTCTCTTGATTGATCCTCTTGATTCTGTTGGGTTACCCACCTGCTGTGGCCCTCGGGGATGTCCTGAAGCTGCAGCGAGCGCGCAGGGATGATGTGGGACCGCACGAGCCGGGGGTCAGCGCTGGGTGCTGCGCACAGCTGGGCGTGCCGCAGTATGGCGGTGTCGCTGGGGACCAGGGCTGTGCTGCTGGGGAGGAGAGTGGAGATGCCGGCCTGCCTGAGTGCCTGCGCGTGAGGGGCGCGTGGCGCCGGTGGCGGCGTGCCTGTGTGCGGGTGGCTGCGTGGCTGAGGCACACGTGGCTGCGTGCCTGTGGGGGGGGAATGCGTGGAGGGGAGCGGCTGCGTGCGTGCGTGTGAGGGGTGTGAGGTGAAGAGCAGCGGTGTGCGTGTGGCACACGTGGCTGCGTGCCTGGCGGGGGGGGGATGCGTGGAGGGGAGCGGCTGTCTGCAGCAGTGGCCTTGCCTTTGCAGGAGCCTGCGTGCCTCTGTGCCCCTGTGCCCCCTATGTCCCACAAGCCGGGGGGAGTGTGCTGCCCATCCTGCTACAGAAGCGCCATATGCCAGAGGGCGCCCCCCAGCCCCACCCACGTCGCACCCGCCAGCGGACACCGACGAGGAGCCCTGACTTGAGTGGTTTCTGAGCTGAGCTGAGCACTGCTAGCGGAGTAACACGTCGCACCTGCCCACGGCTGGCAGTGTGCTCGTGCACAAACCACCTTAACCAACCACCTCAGTTACTCAACAAAGGCCTCCATACGGTCCTACAGGGCATCAAGTTTGGTGTCCACAAGGGCCGCCCCAGCACCCCAACCCACGGATGCAAGAGTAGGAGCCATCATCATCCACGGCGAGGGCGGCAAGGCAGGCAGATGAGCAAGGGCTGGGACGTGCCCAACCAGGACAAGCTGGTGCACGAGCTGGCTGCAGCAGGCCCCATTAAACAGGCCCTTGCAGCCACACACACGTGCCCTTGGAGGTTTGTCAGCAGCACTAGCCCTAACACACGATGCCAGGCATCTGGTTGGCGTGGACTTTGACCATGGCTCCTGCATTTCAGGCAAGCTCCTGACGCACAGAGGGGCGGGCTTGTCAGGTTGGGACGCCCCATGCCGGCATGTGCATGCGTGCCTCCATAGGCGACGCAGCATCAAAAGCAGAAGAGGTGCCTAAAGGTCCAGCCGTGCCTATAGGTCCAGCGGGGCCAATAGGTCCAGGGCAGAACAGCCCCCAACAGCTGTTGACATCAAAAAGCATGTGCAGATCCGCAACCAATGCCAAGGGCAAGAGGATACACAAAAAATCGTCATTGCAGGCGCCTGCGGGTGTGTTCTCCAGCAGCAGGCTGCTGAGCAGGCTGCACATCCATCCGTGGACCTTGAGCTGCCTCCACTGACATGCACCGGCCATGCATGATGCAGCAAATGGGCTTGCACTGATCGGCAGCTTGGACCCAGCAGGATGCCCGCAAGCAGCGCATACTCACCACCACAGCCCATGTGATGTCTGCCACGTAGGGGGTCGCAGAGCCGAGCGCCATCGCCTCCTCTTCAGCTTTGGTCTGCAGGGGCCCAAAGGGCGTGGGTGCAATGCGTGCAATGGGTGCCAAGACATGGTCACACACCTGCAGCAGGCATGTGCAGAAGGCACAGCTCATGCGCTAAGCTGTGTGGGGGGCGGCATGCACGCGGGGAGCCACGTTGGGGCCCTGCCAAGGTCTGTGGCTGCATGCAAGCAGATGCTTTCATTTGACTGACCCTGCCTTAAAGACCAGAGGTGCAGGAGTGCAGCCGAGGAGTCCACAATCGGATGTGGCTGCACAATGGCTGCACAGAGCGCCGTGCAATATATTTCCAACTTTTTGGTTGAACCAAAGCCCGTCAAGTCTCTCTCTTGGTGGAATCAAAGCCCGCCAGGTCTCTTCTTCCCATTTCTAACCAAAGCCCGTCAAGTCTCTTCTTCCCATTTCCAACCAGAGCCCGTCGGGTCTCTTCCCATTTCCTAGGTCTGGGTCCAAGACACATCAACTTGGATAAGACGCAGCTGAGCATGCCCAGGAGGAGCTTGCTTCAGGCACACACAGCAGGGCTCCAGCCAGGGACACACATGCACGATGGCATGGCCGTACTGGATGTCTGTGCTGACCAGGTCCGCACTGACGGCCCACTGTGTCACAGTGACACCATTACACCTGCGCACAGGGGAAGGGAAGGTGGCGACCGTGCAGCAGGTCAGTAGGTGCTGCTTTGCCAAGCGCACGCGGCCTTTTGCTTTATGGATCCAAGGTAGAATGTGGAAGCCTTTGCCAGGTGGCACAAGGCCCTTGACCATGATCAGCAATCTGTGAAAAGCTGTATGGTAGTGAGTACTCCAGAAAACCTTGAGCATTTGCTTGCAAGACATCTTACTCATTGATCGAGGAACCACCTCTGGAAGTGTAACAAAGCGCAACACTAAAAAGTAGACAGGAGACAACACGGTGGATAAGTGCCATAGCCTGGCTACAGCGCTGAGAGCACTGGCTCATCCAGCTCAATGCGACTGCTGCGGCAAAAGCACATCCTCCTCCTGAATGACTGCTACTCATAACTTAACGCCATCCTCAGTGGGTGGGCATGGAAGTTACGTAAAAGGTAACCCTTTTTCCCCCCTTCTTGTTAAGATCCTCTCCTGGCCTCCCTTTGCAAAAGTCACATGCGGGGTGCCCTAAACAAGAGCGACTGCCTTAGATACTTTGGAGCGGAAACAAATCAGGCAGGGGCTCAAGAGGGCTTGAGCAAAACAAGGCGGGAAAGGGAGAGGGGTGCGCAACCCTCCTGAGATGCAAGCACGGTAATGCGCCGTGCTTGCATCTCAGGAGGTAAGTCCGCGCGCTTGCATTGGGGGTGCCTGCCCTTGACCACACCCTCACCCGCCACCGCTGCTGCCCCGCCCCCTCCCCCGCACACTGTTGCTGTTTGAGGTGCTAGTAGTACGCAAAGCGGGGCGCATGGCGCAAGTGTGGGGGGCGCCCGCGTACAATGCAGCGCTGCACGGCGGGGCGGACAGAGGTACCTCGTGCAAGCACGGGTCAGCACAGCACGCTCGCCCCCTATTGCGCCCACTTCTGTCAGGGAAACACTGCCACAGTCAAGTTTAGAAAAAATCGCACGCGGGGGGCGCAGAATGAGACACAGCGCGGCAGCTGAAGGTCGGGGACGCTGACACCCTGCGCAGGTGCACCATTCGGCACGCCACGACCACCCGCGTAGTGCCCGCAAAATGCCCTTTCCAGTCATCATTGCCTCATTACACAACGCCATGTTTTTGTAAAAATCTAGCAGTCCCAGGAACAGCAGGATTACTTGAGCCATTTGCCATTTGCCATTTGGTGCCAGCAAGGTACCCCCAACAAGGCATCAGCATGAAACACATGCCAACCATACTCACACTCGTGAGAATTGCACAGGTGTCCCAGCCTTTGTGACGTATCTGCTTGTCCCATCTGGAATGTCCTCAAGCTTGATCTGTCATTGGCGGCAGGCAGGCATGTCAAGTGCTAGATGGGTCAGGAAAATATGCGCAGCACGCACGGCACAGCACAAGGAACTCTTGAGTTGTGCTCACTCTTTGCCAACTTGCAGCAGCAGCAGCAGCAGTGCCAGTGCCAACGAGGGAAGTAGAGACTCCGGCTGTGTTGCCCTACCAACTCTCTGGTTGCAGAGGGCACGAGATTTACCAACTCAAGCAACTTGGAACATGGTCCCAGGAGGCTCTGGGAGCATATGGTGGTGCCATGGTGAGAAGATGACGGCACAAGTGCTGCAAGCTGCGGCCGTGCAAGGCCCTGAGCCTTGTCTGCTCATGGAGGATTAAAAAGGAGGGTTAAGAACTGTGCGTGTGCAGATGAGCATGGTAAAGCTAGGCTTGCCAATCACTTGCCACACCTCACCTGAACATGAGGGATGATATGGGCATCCAGTGCGCGAGCGCCAGCCTCCGTTGCCAGAGACAGGACTGCCTCTGGTTGCTGCTTGGCGTACAGCGCAATGGCCTTCATAGAGCACAGAAGGTGAGGTGCAGGGTTTTGTGTCAATGCCTTCACATATGGAGCCAAACCAGATTCATCTCGTAGATTGATTGAGAACACTGTCGTCAGGCTCAGCCTTGAAGGCCACTCGGGCAGCAAGCAAGCCGGCCTCCATAGACAGGATATCATCCCAATCGCTGTTCATTCAATTGCTGTAGCTGGGAAGCATGTGGAGGGGCACCACCTCACATCAAATACTCAAGCTGGAAAGCAAACCCACCCAAGTAAACAAGTCAATGGACAAATGGCATCATGATTGTTGTGGCTCCAGCTTCCATCAGCCCTCACAAATGCATGCTGCCACGGCTGTGTGTGTGTGTGTGTGTGTGTGTGTGTGTGTGTGAGAGAGAGGGAATTGCTACACTGCTGTAAGAAAGATTTTTTGTGTGACTCACATCATTTGAGGGGCATAGAACGGTGCAACTTGACTGTGCCGGGTCCAAGCCCATCCGTGCCAGGCTCTGCAATCAGCACCATCCGCGTCGTGACCAGAGAAGGAGAAAATAACGCTTGTGGCAAGCTGCGGGCAAAAATAAGATGTGTCTGATGCACTGCAGCACGCATTGTCCTGTGTGTTTGGCACTCTTCTTATTCCTCACCTCAACAGCCCATGAGAGGTCGGCTGCAACAGCTGCACTGACAGAGGGTGCAGAGCGGGCCGGTGCGGGAAAGGGAGAAGAGGGAAGGGCTGCGACAGGGGCCAGCACCTGCACATAGGGGGAGCCGCGCAGGCGGACACCGACGAGGAACCCTGAGTTGAGCGGTTTCTGATCTGACCTGAGCACTGCCGGCGTGGCCTGTGCACCTCACAGCATGGCAGTGGTGCCCTGGAGGCAGAGCATCACTGCAGGCGCAGCAGCAACAGCAGTGAAACAACAGCAGCATGGCTGGAGCATGCCTCAGGCTGGACCTGAGGATGAGCCTCGCTTTGCACTCACTGTGCCCATATGGCGTTTATCAACTCACTACGTCCAAGACATGCACCAACTCACTACGTTTAAGACATGCACCACCTCACTGCGTCTACAGCGTGAACCAACTCACTGTGTCTACGGCATGCATCAACTCAATGCGCCTTCAGCGTGCAACTCACTGTGCCTACAGTATGCACCAACTCACTGTGTCCACAGTGTGCACGACGCAGCCTCCACAGAGCAGATCCGATGCACCTGTGATGACACGCGCTGGCGTAGTGGTTCCTTGAGCAACGTTGGTGACAGTGATGACATCGCCCCTGCATCCAATGTCATGGACAACATCGGGCGACATTGGGCAACGTTGGTGACAGTGATGACATCGCCCCTGCATCCAATGTCATGGACAACATCGGGCGACATCGGGCAACATTGGTGACAGTGATGACATCGCCCCTGCATCCAATGTCATGGACAACATCGGGCGACATCGGGCAACATTGGGCATAGTGATGACATCGCCTCTGCAATCGGTGTCATGATCCTCCACAGGCAACCCACGGGCTCTTGGGGCGCATAACCATCTGACCCACAAAATCGTTGCTGTGAATTGAAGGAGACGGCACATACTCATCAAACACTGGCTATTTGGGTTGGACCCTGCTTTGACACAATTGCAAGTCAGGGTCATGAGCATGTGCAGGCAGAGTTTATCCTTGCAGAGGAGGCAATGTCATGACATGACAGCCTCTTGAAGGACGCAAAGGGCATCAAGGATGTAGACAGAGAAAGCATGGCACAAAAGAAGCAAGGCCCACTCACGCTTTGATGACATCAAGTTGCGTCCCGGCCTTGGTAATGTAGCTTGACAGCCCTTGAGGGAACTCGCTCAGTCTGAAAGTCCTTGAGGGAATGATGTGGGCTTGAACAGCAGAGGCGCCTGCAAGCGGAGAATTTTGAATAAGGGAGGAGTATGCTAAAGCCTTTATTCAGTCAGCTGCCTCTGCCACTCTTCACAATCTGAGTTAAAGAGCCATCAGGATGGGTCTGGTGAATTTCGCGTCCTTTTGCCTGATGATCCAAACCAATTTGACTCATGAGCCTGTGGGTATTCATCTGTCCCATGGTTGTGGCACTTCACTAGAGCAATGGGATATCAGCGCCAACTTAAGATTTGTTTATCATGCCAGATTAGTGTCATTGCTGAATCATTGTCACTGTCCATCCTGGGCCATTAAATGCCATTCTTTTAAATTTTGCAAGCAAACACAACCAAACTCCAGAGCTAGAAGCTTGATTTGTGAGCAGGCAAGTATGTAATAGGGGACTTTGCGCAGAGTTTGCTTACCTGCTTCACTGTCCAAGTAGGCGTGCGCTTCCGGATCCTGCAAAGGCAAGATCTTGACTCTTTTATGAACAGGTGTCATCCACCTATCTCCAATACCGTGCAGACCATGTCTCACAATTGACACTCACATTTGTCACAAATGCAACAAAAGCACCAGTATGCAGCGTCTTACTCACAGGAAGGAGCACCCAAGATCCGAGGCATTCACGCGCATGTATTCATTATCATACTTGCCTGATGTGCGTACCGGAGAATAGCATCATTTGACGGAACAAAGCAAGTTGAGGGAGTGGTGTCAATGTCGTAGGCATCCGTGAGCTGCAGAGCCTGCGCAGTTGGATGTATGCTTTTGGCATACTGATCCGGATTTTTGTTCTAAAAAAGTCATTGGTGACATTGTTAGCAATCAATGTGGTGATGCCTGGAAATAGCGCTGCACACTTCCCATGGGAAGACTGGCGCCAGTCTTGGCCCTGGGCCTGCGTCAGCACTCTGGTACGGTAAGTCACGGTAATTAAAATCTGGAAGACCATCACCCACTCGCACGGCGAAGAAAAGAGGCTCCCTTTCCTCCATTGCGTACTCTCGGCGAGGGTGTCGAGTGAATAAGTGACGAATAAGTAGTAAGTGAGGATATAATTGGTATCGTGGGTTAGAGGATTGTTTGAATTCTTATTTAAAGCGACGAGAAGAAGGTAATTGACGACGGGGACAACCGAAGAACTAGAGGCACAGGCAGGACTAGAAGGAAGATAAAACCAAAGTTGCGGCTGATCTGTGCCTGCACTACAATTCATCACAGGTCTGGTTTCCAACCTTAAAAGTAATTACTGTCAAGATCATTGCTGTCATGATGACCGCCTTCTCCCATTATCGGTTACAATGACCTCCAGTCATCCCATCCATTCCCAGGTTGCACCTGGCACAAAAGATAGTCCCCGCAGCAATAATATAGCGGGAGGGACAGGCAACATTGGGATTGCGCTGCACCAGGGATTGTACGGAATGACAGCCCAACTGACATTCCCATCTAATTACTCAAGCCGCAGTAATGCAAAGGAGCCAATGCGCATTGGTATCCTGTATGGTTTCCTGCATATCCCCTATGAATTGTAGAAAGCATTATGGGTTAAGATGCTTTATGTTTTGTTAATGAACCTTGACTGGAAAGATATGGTGCAGGGAATGCCTAGATCTTTGAACCTGGCTTTGCAGCAAAAAGGCGGCACGAGATCATCATGATGTTAAACATTGATAATGCCATAGTATAGTAGTAGTACTAGGTTGTCAGTAACGGCCAATTGGTGCTTGCAAGCTGGCACTGGCAGTTAACCCTACTAGTCGAGTAAAATTGCAATATCCAAGTCCTTCAGCAGGTACAGCTATGTAATGTCATTCATTCATGTTATGGCCATGCCATGAGTCTAATTACTAATTAGCAGTATGGTGCAGCAGCCTTTCTAGGTGTAGGTTAACATGAAAGCTCTGGGTACCCTAAATATTCAGGTTACAGGCCTGATAGCTTCAATTACGCTGCGCTCATTCAATTGTTCAGCAAATACTACATGCCAGTGAAATTGTGTGTGCAACTTCAGGCGCACCCAGGGGGGTTGCGCACTTTTGGAAAGCAAAAGCTTCTACTTTGGTCCTTTACCTTTTCCCTTGATAGTTGTCTGCCCGTGCTTAATGTAAAATAGAACATAACGGGAGGGTATCCAACAACTGCAATGTCGGCCATATCATATGCATGATGCATGATATATGCAGGATGCTTTAAGCCGACCTTTCGTCCAAGAAAATTGTGTTGAAAGCAACCGGCAGATGAAAAGGGTGATGGGTGTTTGTAGTTGGATGGCAAATTATATGTCCTTATTTTGCTTGTTTTGCAATAGCAAAGCCAACAACTTGAAGGCAGAGATAGAACCCTTTGCCTGAAAAGTGTGCACACGAAGAATGTTTTGCTTTGGTGTGTTTTTGTGGAAAAGGTATAGGGCCAAAAGGGAGCGCATTGACTAACCCTTTTTCTATCAGTCACAGCCTGAGCTCAAATATGGGTTGCTATTTATCTCAGAATCTGAGGCTCAGAACAGGTGGGCTGCCCTTTTCAATTTATTTCATTTCGCCCCATGAGTGTTTTTCTGGATGCCTTTGTCCTTTATTGACTTATCATTCTTGGTTTGCCTGCCCCCTCTTAGATCTTCAAGCTGACTCACGCGCACGGGTGCAGAATGGGGGTGCCCCCCTGATGCCTCCTCGCTATCTGCACCTTGATCTCCCTAAGCATGTTATGAGGAATGTGAGCAGGTTTCGCTTGCGAGCTCATACTCTCGCGGTGGAATCCTC
>LKMJ01000555.1_pt1 | contig 29037 bp, 53 predicted proteins | sample 643391 | NCBI WGS metagenome assembly LKMJ01 (sample SAMN04112250, study PRJNA286221) | soda lake metagenome | biome: soda lake; feature: Kulunda Steppe; material: water; isolation source: sample PL-Br10 brine of Picturesque Lake | place: Russia: Kulunda steppe | collected 2010-07 | reverse complement strand
TGCCCCCCCCAGTTGCCCGGCCCAGTTGCCCCCCCCAGTTGCCCGGCCCCCCCCAGTTGCACGGCCCAGTTGCACGGCCCCCAGTTGCATAGCGTGCACCACATTTTGTGCATCAGGCACCCCAAGCAGCAATGGGGCACAGGGGAGGGGGCGGGGCAGCGGCGCTGGCAGGTGAGATTGTGGTCAAGGTGCATGCAAGAACGCGGTCTGGCAAAGCGGCCTGCGTGCGTCTTGAGCGGGGTGCGCTTCCCTATCCCTTCTCCTGTCCCCCCTTTGCACTTGCTCGAGGCATCCGTACAAAACATGTGCAACTGTCAGAGCAGCACTTCCTGGAGGCCTTAGCAAGCTTACATGCAGTGATGCCATTACCTTAAGATTAAGCCCAACATGCAAACGTGCCCCGAGGTATGCACATGCTCATTAAGGAACTTGACATTTGTTAATGCAGTCTGCTTCAGGAACCGAACAGACAGCAATGCCCCTGCACGGTGGATAGGCTGATGCGGTGCATTGTTTGCTACATGGAAAATCCACTCCTTGGTGCATGATGCAATGTGCAGTAGGGCGGTGTTCATACTTCACGCATTTGCGCTTCACAGCGGGTGGCACACCTGTCCAGCTCAAAGGTCGCACAGGCTCTTGTCATTAAGTTGGTGACAGACACTTCTCTGACCGCCCAAGGTGTCGGTCCTGTGTGGCCGATTTCGAGCTCTGAGATGCTGCCTGTGTTCAGGAGCTGCGCGCATGCAGACAAGATTTCTCTGAGATGCCGGTGTTAAGGAGCTGGGTGCGAGCAGGCCAGAGATGAGATGCCGGTTTTCATGGGCTGGGTGCGCGCAGGCCAGGGTTAAGATGCTGATGTGAAGGAGCTGGGTGTGTGCAGGCCAGGGTTGATATGCCTTTTTTAAGGAGGTTGGGTGCGCACAGGCCAGGGTCGTGGGGTTTGGCATGCTGCCCTGCGGGCGGTGCTCTGTTCCTCCCTATGGAGGGTGCAACAGCACCCATCAATGTCAGGCGCCTTTCCCATAAACGAGTCACTTTTGGGGGCTCACTCTCGGCGAAGGGCCTTGAACTGCCATGCCGTAAGCCTGCCATGCACTAGCAGCATGGCATGACCTTCCACTCACCTTCTGCAGCTGGTAAGCCTCAATTCTGCCTGGCAGGAAGCCTTCAGGGGGCATGTCCAGACTCTGGCGACCTGCATATCAGCATCAGCACCAGCATCAGCATCATCAGCAGCGAAACAGCGGTGGCTTTCCCTAACAAGCTAGGGCAGCTCTCCTAAAGGGCACAGGGCCTTCAACCTGGGACCAAAGCCAGAGGAAGGAAACACCGCCCGCATGGGCTTTTTTTGCAAGCAACTGCTGAATAAAAGATAGGAAGGCTGAGGTGCGGTAGGCGATCTTTGCCGCACATCCACGGAATCCAAGATGATGGCTGACACTCATAACCACTGGACACCTGAGACACATCCAAAACGCTCTCTTTTTGTAAACCAAATGGCTTCCACTGACAAGCATATCCCACACAGTGGTGGACGCTGCTCATGAGCACTATTGCATGACGCACTTCCCCAGGCATCTAATTTGCACATTCAGTCATGCAAGCCGTTATCGTCGTGGCAGCATGCCAAACTGCAGCCCACCCTCACAACGTGCCGCCATGCCATGCACACCTGGGGCGTCCGCTTGCTGGCCAGCCCTAGGCAGCAACCATACCCCACCTGACCCTGGCAGCCAGACCCAAATGCCTCGCTGGCCAGCCCCAAGCAGCAGCCAGAAGCCTGCTTACTTTCATAAAAGCAGCCACTTGCACCTCACCTGTTGCTCCTTCAGAGCCCCGCACGTCCACCATCACAGCGCCGCTGCTGAGCGTGCCCTCGCTCTCATACCCCGTTGTCAGCTCCACCCTGCAGGGTGGTGCCAGGATTTGGATTTGGATTTGGTATTGGGTTTGGGATTGGGCATTGGCATTTGAAGTAAGCATGGGATTTGGATGGCACACTCTCACACCCTGCTGTCAGCTCCAAACTTCAGGGTGCCAGGATGTGGAGTGGGCAAGGATTGGAGAATTTGGAGGATTTGGGTGCAGGATGTGGAGTGGGCAAGTTCCACCCTGCAGCTTGCCAGGCGTGAAGGCGTGGGCAGCTGGCGGCAGGCTTGCAATCTCACGAGCTTGCAGAGTGCCAGGGGTATTGGAGGGCGCAGCACGCAACACGCGAGTGTGTGCTAAACTGATTGGGGTGTCAGGAATGGCGCGAGCAGCAAGCATCAGGCTAACTTTTGCGCCGTGTGGCAGAGGCATGCTGGGTGGGGCACATGGTGCCCTTGTGGCGTTAGGCAGCCAATGGGATTGTGCAGCACAAGCCAAGGCAAGCCTGACCGTTGCCAACTGACCATCCAAGTGAATGAGATCATGCAATCTAAGCGAATGAGATCATGCCATTGCCAATTAACCACTTCAAGTAAATGAGATCACGCAGGACAAGCCAAGCCTGGCCATTGCCAGCCAACCACCTCAACAGATTAGCCTGATGACTTGGCTGATGGTCAATCCAAGCTTGCCTGTCCATGGAGGCAGAGCAGTGGATCTCACATGCAATAGGGCGAGGCGACCCGCTGATGGGGCTTTGATAGATGCTGGACAGGGGGGCACGCCTTTCCCTAAACAGCGTAAGGCTTTCCTGCAACGGAAGCTGATTACATGAACAGAAGCTCAAGGGGGTTCCAATGCAGCGCTTGCGAACACGGACGTGCAAGCCCTGTCCGGGAGACTAAGTGGTCGAGGCCCTCAAAGAAGAGCCAGAGGGAAGGGATCAGCTTAGAGCTGCCTCCTCAACCTCCTTTCTCATCAACCTCTGCGTCAGGCTGGCAGTGACCCGCCAGCAACCGTTCTATAGCATACAAACAATCTTATTGCAATCGATCTTCTCTAGCTTACAATCAATTTTATTACTGCCAAACTTGCAGCGCTATTTCCCTGCACCCTGCTACCCCAACTCCACGTCCACTGACGCAGGCTCACCTGTGGTTTGACAGGCTCACCTGTGATTTGACAGGCTCACCTTCAGTCTGACAGGCTCATCTTTAGTCTGACAGGCTCATCTTTAGTCTGAGAGGCTCACCTTCAGTCTTACAGGCTCACCTTTAGTCTGAGAGGCTCACCTTCAGTCTAACAGGCTCACCTTTAGTCTGACAGGCTCACCATTAGTCTGACAGGCTCACCTTTAGTCTGACAGGCTCACCTACCGCGTAGCACAGCTCACCTATAGTCCGAAAGACCTCCCTTTGTGCCCTTCCTGTACGTCAGCACCGGCCGCCTGGCCTTCAGCCCCTTGCTGGCATCCAGCCAGCACTGGAACTGGAACACATATTGGTCGCCTGGTCAACACGCACAGCAGAGCATGGCACTGTCAGCGGCTACTGAAGGCTGCCACCTTCAACAGGTATCGATGATATGCAGCCCTCGCTTTCCAGGCGCCTGCGGCTCCTTCGACGATGCGTGCCTGGGCTGCTGATGACAAACCCTGCTCACACCCTACAGGCTTTGATATGCTGCTCCTTGCCTGGCAGCCTATGACTGCCTCACGGCTGCACATGTGCTTTGGCCCCTTGAGGAAAAAAGCAGCATATGTCGGCCAGGCTAAGCCAGGCAAAGGCTCAAATAGGCTGCAGCCATGCGAGGCCAGGCAAGGGCTGCAACGGCCAGGCAAGAGCCGCCATAGGTCACGCTTGGAAGGGCTGCTATCGATGAAAGCCAGTAACAATGCTTGGACTGGTGTGCAGCGTGGATCCTCTGCAATGCAGTAGCCCTTGCCTGTGGGCCGCAGCTCCTGTCTTCCCACTGCATTGGCTTCTATCAGCCATCTTTTGCGCCAGAGCGCAGGAGCGCCTGTCTGCAGCGTGCCCACAGAGTCAGGCGCTCCCAGATGCTTGCCTAATACCAACCCTAACCCTAAACCTTCATCCCTGCCCCTTCCGGCCTCCCGGCCGTCCCATGTGGCATGATGAGGGCATGCCCAGCACGCCGTCTGCGCTGCGCACCTGTGGCCACATCCTCCAGGAGCGCGCGCTCCACATACCAGCTGGCGCCCATGCCCTTGTTGTTATGGCCCAGGGTCATTGACTGGATAGCACCCAGGTCGGGGGTGCCAAACGAGAAGATGTCATGGCAGCCACGCTCGAAGGCACTCTGGAGGAGAGGAGCAGCAGGTGGGTGGCCAAGGTGAGGGCAGCGGTCAGGGCACCCTCAAAGGCGCTCTGGAGGAAAGAGGCAGCATTTGGGTGGCTGAGGTGAGGCCCGAGGTCAGGGGGCCCTGTGAAGGTAAGAGAACTGGCTCAGCACAGGCTGGGATATAGGAATGGGTGCTCTGCAATAATCATGGCAGAGATTGGGACACAGGCTTTGTTATAAGCAAGGGCCCTGCACAGACTGGGCCAATTTTGCGGCACAGGGAGCTGGATTGCATTGCATCGCTGTCTCTTTTGCTTGAGGCCATGACGCACACAGGCATGATGCGCGTGCTGTATCCTTCAACCATAGCTGCATAGGCACTACAATCAGTACAGACTTTGAAGCAACGCGTGCACACACCAGAGCTCCATAGGATAGAGCACCCTTTTCTTCGAAGCAGCACTGCAAAGAGGCAGCAGTGCACCATCAACATTGCTTGCAGTGCTGCCAGCACGCACTTCCGGAACCAGCTGCCGAGACCACCCCTGCATTCTCTTGCCTTCTTTGCATACAGCTGATGGGGGCCATAGTTGCCCCGCTCGCCGGTGATCTCCACCACGACATCAGCGTCTGTGCCTGCCCCTGGCAAGTCACCTGCGTACGAGCACCACATTGGCCAAAAATGCTCCCTTTTGTTAACAGCCACTCCAGAGTGCTCGTACTGGCTGCAACAGCACCCAAGCAGTCACTTCGCTCAAACTGATTTTGGGCGGTGATGAGACTCATTTCCAGGACGCTGAAGAAGATGAGGGGAAGGCACATGCGCATCTTCAATCACGTCCACAAAGCTATTCCAACAGAGTCTGAAACGCCACAGGTCCTGGAGCCTGCATTCAAGATGCAGGCAGACTCTGCCTGGCAAACTTAGCACCTAACCTGTCCACCCATGGGCTGCCCATGATGATCAGTGAGGGTGTCTTTTTACATAAACTAGGCATCTAGGAGTTCGAGATTGTGTTGTGGAATCCCTCTTCCTACAAAGAGGATGATCCATGGTAAAGTCGGGCCTGTGCTTTGGAGGACAAAGGCTGCTAGAGTGCGTGAAGAGAGTGAGAGAGTGAGAGAGAGAGAGAGAGAGAGTGAGTGAGAGAGAGAGAGAGAGAGAGTGCCCATGGATCAATGCTCCCACATGGCACAGCACCCACCTGCCTGTGATCATGGTGAGCCCACATGGCGCAGCATCCACCTACCTAAGACCGTAGTGAGCTCACATGGTACGACACCCACCCACCTGTGACGATGGTGAGCTTCCAGTTGGTGCCCCCCACAAAGCCCTGCAGTGGCAGGAGCTCCACCTCCAGCGCCCCATCTTCCTTGCCCTTGTCCAGCCACCTGCGAGTGTGTATTGATAAAGTGCGGTTCTGGATGCAAGCATCAAACAGCTTGAAATGATGTTGAGCGCATCTTTGCAAAATTGGAATTGAGTGCCATGCACAATTCACCCCATTTAAAGCCCTTACTAAACAAGGGACTTGCAACATGTCCTATGTGTACTACTGTCCTTAATTCGAGTGTGCGGGAGCAGTGCACCAAAAATGGATGAGAGATGGAAGCGAGGTTATAATTATGTAACAGGCTCTTGCAAATGGTCAACACCACCCACATGATGCATGACAGGGTGTCCTTAATCCAGGAACAGTAAATTGCTAGCAATCCTGTTGTCCCTTTTCTGCAAATGTGCTGGAACTTCTTTGTAAACGTATTGGACTCGGCCTGCCTTAGCAGCCAGGGCACAAACAAGCTACACCCCACATGGCTTAATGCACCTGGCGGCTTCAGCATAATATGAGGATTGTTATGACCCATAACTTATGAGGGATGTGAGCAGATTCTGTTTGCGTGCACGTATTCTCGCGGTGGAATCCTCCATTTGGCGTGTCTCCCTCCAATGGCATTTAGTGGACACTGTGACAAGTGCTCTTGTGCTGCTGTGCAGAATGAGGTGCATCTTCCGTTTCACTGTCAAGATTTGTTTGTGTGATCTCTCAGAAAGACATGTTCGTTCTATTTTCTCCCTATCTGCCAGACCTTCTCTGTGGAGGCCCCTTACACTTTGTATGCCTTGCCTAGTCAGACTGTCTTTGATTTCCTTTCTCAACGGCAAAACAACATCTGCCATTTTGTTTTGGACATTATGGCCTATTCTTTGGCTGGCAAAGACCAGCAACAAACCAATCAATCAGCCTAATGACCAGGCTGGTAATTAATCCTTACTTTTAAACTTAGCGCACCTGTTGGCTTCAAACGTGCAGCTCTCGCCAGCAGTGATGTTCTCCACGATTACCTTGGCCAGCTGCCAGCCTGCGCCGAAGCCGCTGCCATCATGGCCAATGATGATCTTTGTCATAGGGCTGACATTCACCGAGTCAAACTTGAAAACATCGGTCTGCCCGCGCTCAAAATCGTTCCTGTGCCACATCAGGGCAAGTAAATGCAATTCTGTGAGTGATTGGGCACATCTATCCGAGCTTTTCCTTGCTGGCGGGCACTAATCTGCGCGCGTCAGCTTCAGCTCATCAGCCTGAATGCACAAGTATTATGGCATGGTATTATGGAGGGATATTGAGCTTTGCACAAAGCAGCACCCAATCCCTCTTTGCCACACTCTGAGTATGCTTTAGTCTGTTGTGTGCCTTGTTTCAATGATGAATGAGAGCTGTACAGTTGCTCATACTCGCTGCAGGCCTGTTAATTATATGTGTGACTAACCCTCCGCAGAACCAGCCCAATCCATACGAATAGCCCAATCAAATGTGTGACCCGCCACTAGTACAACCAGCCCAATTAATTGTGTGACCAACCATCCATACAACCAGCCCCATCCATACAAATAGCCCAATTAAATGTGTGACAAGCCATCCGTACAACCAGCCCAATCCATACAAACAGCCCAATTGAGTGTGTGACCAGCCATCTGCACAACCAGCCCAATCAGGCAAGTGAGCACCTGTTAGGCTCATCCAGCATGATCTGGCCAGTCTCTCCTTTTTCTCCAAAGATATTGATGTACACATTTGCATCCGTGCCTGCCAGAGTGGAAGCGCAACAATCACAGCCTGCCTGTGTGTTTGGTAAAGCATCGTCTTGCTGGATGTCCCAAGGACAAGTAGAGTGGCAAGGGGGCCGTATTGATGCCAAAGGCTTTCCCTCAAAGCAGTCTGAGCATGTGATGCGTAAGGGCAACAGAGTTCCAGGCATCAAGGTGACTGCCTTGATGATGCGCATGGGCAACAGTATCAGGTGCCACAAATGACGCATAAGGGCAACAATTTCAGGCGTCACAAATGACGCACAAGGGCAACAGTTTCAGGCAACACAAATGAGGCATAAAGGCAACAATTCCAGGCGTCACTATAACTTTGCCTTGATGAGTAGCTGCAGCCGTTGTTGTACGACAGACAGGGAAGTGCATTCGTACCTGCTCCCAGTGCATCCCCCGTGATCACCGTGACACGGTACTTGGCCTTAAAGCTCTGAGGGTTCTGCAACAGCACCAACGTAACCAGGAGACAGGAGCGCACAGCGTGTTGTTCCAGCCGACCCTGGTCTGTGCAAAGAGATTTAAATGTTTGGCCTTGGCCTGGAGGGACAGTTCCGCTGCACTGTTGAGAGTTCCACGGCACTCTCACTGGCCATGCCTCTCGGTTACCGCAAGCCACGCTGTGGACAGAGTGCTTGCATCCCACACTTTCCATTGTTTTCACTGCCCTGCTGGTGCTGAGTTGCTGAAGCTTGATCGTGCAGCTGCCGGCGGGGGCGTGCACACACTCCTGAAGGCGATCCATCACACCCCGTGCTTGCATGCAAGCACGCGCGGAGGAACGCCACGCCCGTCCTCTCCTGCCCCCTCCCGCGCCCACTTGTGTCGCCAAAACACCATTCCGGACGGACTTGGTACCAAATCACGCGCGCCGGGCGCGAGCGGGAACCCGGCGCTTGCCCGCAGGTGCACCATTTGCCGAGCTGCGACCACCGCCGGAGTCCTTGCAAACTGCTTTGCCCAGCCCACATTGCCTTATGACACGCTGTCTCGCCTCAACATTAATTTGGCTTGCCGCAGAAACGGCTGAATCACCTGTGTCAAATGGTCAAATGGTTCTGACAAGAGCGTACAAGACAAGAGCTTCCTGCTTTGATAGATCAGCACCAGCGGCTTTGTGCGCATCACTGCCCAGCCTCGTTTTTTACCTCCCTGTCTCTGTGCAGTTTTGCAAGACATGCTGGCAGCACACTTCTTGCAAGGGAACTCACTCATCATATGCACCATTAAACCAGCCCAGTTAGGTCTTGATTCATTGACCATCAAACGTCACTTTCCATGCTGTGCTTGCCTGGGGCTTCCAGTCCCACCAGCTCTATGCACGCCGTGTATTGCCTGTCAGAGTTGTGCTGGAAGCCCCCTCCCCTCTACTGAGCCCAATCCCCTGCCCAACAAATATCCCTGGCAACTCCCACAACAAGGCTGCAGCAATTAAGTAAAGACTGCACTTCAGGGAGAGGCTACAGCATGACATTGAGACTGACTGCAGCACCAAGGCATGGTATGCTGTGAAGGCCATGGCAAGGACAAATTCTGGTTGCTGAACAAGGGCTCCACACGCTCTGCAAGGGGTCGTGTGCATGCAAAAAAATGCGTGGGCATGGACCAGGGCAAGGGAGGCTCCCATTGGGAGCACATGCCTGGCCTCAGGGACTGTATGCTTTCTGTCCGCAAGCACACCTGCAGGGTCGCCATGAGCTGCCTTCTGGTCTGGCCATCACCCTGCTTGGCATCCAGCCATTGAAAGCAAGGGAAGTACCACACCTGCATGCAAAAGCCATCAGTCACAAGTACCAGCGCACAACAGTGAAATCCCAGGGGAACTGTGTGCAGGACCCCAGCTTGGAATGTCCTTGCTTCACACCAATGGGAAGCGCATCAGAAGACCTCCTTTACTTTTCATGCCACAGCATGAGGCAAAGCTTTTGTGTCTTAAATCAAGCGCTTGAGCACTTGTGCAATCAGCTCCAATTCCAGCCTTTCATCCACAAAATATCAGGTAAGCATATTCATGAAAGGCTCCTCTGTAAGCTGCCAGGCGCGGCATGCCCATTGTAGCGTTGGCTCGGCATGCCCATCACTGCCCTTGTGCATCCCACTCACTCTTCCCACTGCAGAGGACTGCACTTCAATGTAGTCCAGGTTCCAGCCAGCGTTGCGGCCAGTGTCATTGTGCCACACATCCATCATACTCAGGTCCCCTATGCATAAGGAGAGCAGTAGTGCGCAACGCATATGTGCACGCAATGCATTGTAGAGAGTCTGCAGTTTTCACTGCAATTGCTATACAAGTATGTCTAGAGTTAGCAATTGCAAAAGGTACGCAATCCATGAACAGTTTAATCATGGCTTCATTTGATGACTTGCGCAGCATGCTGATTGTGGATTAAAGAGGCACAAAGCAAAAAGCAAATGTATCATTTGGAATGATCTGTTGACAATGCCTTGGATCACTATCATTCTGAGCCCCGGCAGGACGCACTTGCCAATCCATAGAGTGTGAAGCTCAATGATTCGTCAAGAATCATACTGCACCAAGCAAGCGCACCGCCAGGCAGGACAACAAGCAAGTGGGCAAAGCCTAGACAAACTCACCAAGATCGATCATCGTCATCTTGACAGTGTCGGCCTTGCCTTGCTGAAGCAGGGCCCCCTACAAGTAGAAGACAGCAGGACCATCCATCATGCTCGCTTCACCACTGGATCATGGAAATCAAGCATATCAATGGGGCTCCCTGCAGGACCTGATCCTTGCAAACATCTGCGGCTCATTTGCATTGTATGCATCCAGTCTTTCGCGTATCTTGCAAACGAAGGCTGTATCCCACCTTGAGCTGGCGAGGTCCGCTTTCTCCGTTGGCACCAACCATGTTGATGCTCACGCTGGCGTCCGTGCCCGCTCCAGCCACATCCGCCGTGTGCACGATGAGCGTGTAGGTTGTCTGCCATGCACCATGCGTTGCACCCCATCAATGCATCCATCCATCAATACATGCACCAAAACAAATGAACACCCCATCAAGCGTCTTTGTATGGTGCATCACTCGCCTCAGGTTTTGTAGAGGTGAAGTCAGCCCTTTACTAAAAGCTTTAAATGGAAAACCCCCACCAACACCATTGTCAGGGGCAATCTTTAGCCTTGCAAAAAAATTATTCTATTGATCAACATGTTATCACTGCACAGCATGCACTGTTGCCTGCAATTCTTTTTTGTGTGCATGTTGTTTTGTTTCTTTGCTTGCCCAAAGTAGCCTGGATAGTATCTGAGCGGCAAAAAGAGGCCCCCTGGCAGCCAAATCCCCACGATTGAAGCAGTGCACAGGCAGGCCAGTGGGCCAAGGTCCCTCCGCGTGAGCGATGCCAAAGCTCATTAGAAAAGGAAAGAAAACCAATGTAGGCAGTGAAAGCACTCCCTGCATCAATTAAGGCAAAGGAGACACATTGGCCCAAAGAGCCGTGAGTCTCCTCCACCAAAGCTCATCAACTCACCAGCGAGGTCCGCGGGTCAAAGGTCAGTGCTTTGAGCTCTTTTACCAGCCCATTCGCAGCGTCCAGCCACTGGCCACAGTAGCACCAATACTTGACGTCTGGTCTGACACTGCACATAAAAGTAGATGGCACTAGAGCTTCAAAGCCCCTGGCGCACAGTCACTAGACGTGCAGGTGACAGGCGGGTGGATGTGGTAGGCTTGCCACACAGGGAAAAGTGCAGGCAGATGAGGCACAGTCAGAACACCGGCGAAGCTGCCTTGTCATCCAATAGCCACAAGGTCAACCAACCAGCATTTGAGCTGGAGCAGCATGTTCCAGGCATTGCAGATGAAGTGACGAGAAGCCAACCCAGAGCGCCATCAAGAAGGGAGTGCTCCCTTGCAACAATCTTGAGTGCGGCCAGGCCTGAAGTTCACACCGTTACCTTTCCTGAGACGGGTCTTTTTTCACTGCAGTGCGGCATTTCTTTCAGTGTGGCCTCAGACATCAAGTTTCAAGGCCAGAGGTTCTCCCTTTCAAGCGCACCATGTCCTGCCCTGGAGCACATATGCTGCCCCGTCCAGCGGCCAGGCTCTACTGCCCTGCCCCAGCCTTCCCTTAGGCGCCTGGAAGCCTTCTACCCTTGAGATGGTGACCTCAAAATCATACAACGTCCTCAAGGACCCACCTGGTCCCAGTTGTTCCCGTCCTCAATGTCCTCAAGGACCCACCTGGTCCCAGTTGTTCCCGTCCTCAATGTCCTCAAGGACCCACCTGTCCCAACCGGTTCCCGTTCAATGTTGCTGCTAACCCTCAACATCATATGCACCGTCCCAAGTGCCCAAATGGTCCCAACGTTGCACTCAAAGTGGAGGGCCTACCTGGCCACAATGGTCATGTAGTCCAAGTGCCAAGATGCCCTGGAGCCCGCGTTGTCATGCCACACCTGAGGGCCACGACAGTTGCACCCCAAAGGGATGGCAGCACTGCATGTTTTATCTGAGGGGTGGCAGCCCTGCATGCTCCATCAAAGGGGTGGCGGCCCTGCATGCTCCATCTGAGGGGTGGCAGCCCTGCATGTTTTATCAGAGGGGTGGCAGCCCTGCATGCTCCATCTGAGGGATGGCAGCCCTGCATGCTCCATCAAAGGGGTGGCGGCCCTGCATGCTCCATTTGAGGGGTGGCAGCCCTGCATGCTCCATCTGAGGGGTGGCAGCCCTGCATGCTCCATCAAAGGGGTGGCAGCCCTGCATGCTCCATCTGAGGGATAGCAGCCCCACATGCTCCATTTGAGGGATGGCAGCCCTGCATGGCCCATCTGAGGGGTGGCAGCCCTGCATGGCCCATCTGAGGGATGGCAGCCCTGCATGCTCCATCTGAGGGGTGGCAGCCCTGCATACTCTATCAAAGGGGTGGCAGCCCTGCATGCTCCATCAAAGGGGTGGCAGCCCTGCATGCTCCATCAAAGGGGTGGCAGCCCGCGTTGTCATGCCGCACTTGAGGGCCACGACATTTGCATCCAAGGGGTGGCAGCACTGCCCTACAGCATGGGCGAGGCTGCATGCAGGCCTGTCTGAATGTGGCATCACCACGTGCAGGGACCACCATGCGCGCAGCCATGTGTGTTTCTTGAAGCAGCAAGCGGGTGCCAGGGGGGCGCAAGCCTTTTGGGCTCTGCTTTCTTGTGATGCACCGTAGCAGGTTAAAGCCGCGTTGCTTGGTAAAGGAGCAGAGGAGGCCGTGCTTGTGTTAGGGCCGCAGGGTCAAGCCTTTCATTTGCAGCACCCTTAGGGCCAAGCCCTGTAATGTGTGATTCACGGATTGCTAGTGTGATGCACGGAGACAAGAATGTGTTGCTTGAAAGTACATGAGGGCACGGCAGCAAACGCAGAACCAAGCCTGCTATGTAAGAGCATGAGGGTGAGGCATGAGGGCGGTCACCTTGACGCGCTGCAGTTGGCCCACGTCCTCAGCGCGTATCAAGAAGCTGTCGCGCTGCCCAGCCTCCATGTTGACCCTTGGGTTCTCCAAGCGGAGTTCCCCGGTAGCACCTGCATTGCACATAGAACAAGGTGTCATTGGATTTCCATGTTTCGCAATCACACTGCGATGACGCAGACAAGATGAGCACGTTTTCGTTATCGGGAAAAATAAACTTCGCAAAGCCACCTTCTCAACAGGTTGCATGAGCGATGGGTGTGCTTATGCCCCCATTTATGGCTGCACATGTGCACATAAACCACGTGGCTGGCACGTGCACCATCATGGTTTCACCGTCTTTTTTGATAAGACAATTGCCTTGTACAGCGCGCGCCTTCCATACATAGCTGGCGGAAGGAGCTGCTTCCCCTCGCTAGTAGCCGTCTTTGGGGATGCAATCAAATTCCCCAGATTAAAGCCTGCACAGGCCCTCTTTGAATGGCCATGGAGATCACACATTTGAAACAAATCTCAAGCACAACATCCAACAATGGATGCTAATGAAAATGGCTGGGTCCATGGGCTCAGGCCTTGATTGCATTTTAGCACCTGGCCATCAACTGAAAAACGGTCTTAGCCTTAAATAGAGCGCACCTTGCTGGCCAATCAGCTGGCAGTAAACAGTGCAGTCAGTGCCAGCATCTCGTAATGAACTGCAGGCAATGGCAGAATGCCAAGGGTTGATACAGCTCGCGAAAGCAACGACCAAACCTACTGCTGTGCAAAATTTAATATATTTGACTCGCTCCTGTGTCTTGTCAAGTCATCACATTGCCCTATTCTGGAGATCTCTGCATGCCTCATGGGCTCCCGACACTAAAGGGTTGGAATGATGCTAGAGGCAGGGATTTAAAATCGAATGATAAAGGCAATGCACACATGGCCTTGTTGGGAGTTGAATCCTGCCTCTATACGAGAATAAGCGTTCATCTTCACAGCTCAAATTTGAGCAGCGTGCAACCAGGACTCACCAAGAGCAATGCAACAGCATGCCCACCTGGTATACACCTCAATGCTATACATGTTGTCCATTGACTCGCCTGTGGGCATGAGCATCGTGATAGAGTCAGGGCTCATGCGGTTAGAATAGGAGTGGGTGCAAAACCCAATTCAGAGATCAAAATTAGGCAGCGCAACAGCTCTCTTGCGCACAGCTGACCATCAGCAAACTCACCTTCATAATCCTCACCAGCCTCAACCGTGAAATTTACAAAAGCTGAGGCCAAAATCCCATCATCTATTGCCTTGTTTACCAAGCCTGCCATTGCATTGTCTCCAGTTTCGATGGCTGCTGCTTGAACAGCTGCCTTGAAGCCCTGGTCATAGCTTCCATTTGCAGCTTGATCTTTCAGTCTGACATTGGCGATTGTTGCTTCCTGTTCTCTTTCTGCAGGATTCACGCCTGGCGGATACAGCAGCTTAATTTCCACATCAATGTCACTTGTCTGCTGGTTCCTCTTGAAACTAACGAAGCCTGCAAGCAGGTTGGGAAGGGTAGGGTTTACTTGGCAAATAAAAAGCAGCACAAGCAAATGACAAAGCACGCTTCTGTCCAAGAAACCATACCCAGGCAACAGTGCCTGGCTCAACAAACATACGCGCATCCAAGCAATGGGTCAACAAGATACCCTTCCAGGTCAAACCTTGCCTAGCATCCAATTCACCTTTGTGTGGATATGGGATTTAGTTAATGTCAAAACGTGCTTGAACAATGTACACGTGTATGGCCTCTGACTGCAGCGTTTTAGTCAACTCTATGACCAGAAACAAGTTGCACTCACCTGATTTGGCACGGGGAGCAATGCTCAAAGCATCCTCCAGTATGCTTCCTGCAACCATCCGCTGTCACGATGGAAGAGCTAAACGCCAAAGCCTTCCAAACCACAAGGCGTGAGAGCCATTTCAACCCATGAGGAGCGAGAATAGAGGGAATTTTCATAAAACATTCATTTATGTACACGGGCAAAACGATTGCATTGGGATTTCCAAATCCGTATACGATACCATGGTACGTTGAACTGTTAGGAAATGGGCTTGAAATTAGGCCTTTCATGTCAGAAGGGCTGGTAAGACTAATATATGTTGGAACCAGACCTATCTCTGTGATGAACTGTAGTGAAGGTACAGACCTGCCACAATTTCTGTATATTATCCTGTGTCTAGTAGTCCTGCCTGTGTCTCTAGTTTTTCTGTTTTTTATATTTTTGGTCAAACCAGGTCCACACACTCGTTACTGACTGCATTTCAGATGGCCACTCTGAACAACAATCAGCTTGTCATTCTGGCTACTTACCATTAAAATGACCGTCATTTTAAACCTGATCCAGCATTTGCTGAATTGTTGATGTCCTTCTGGCAGCATGACACTTGGCACGTGCCAAGGTAGCACTAGGTAGCAACCAGACAAGGAACTCTTATCCAGGTCTTGGCCATTCAACAAAACCTGGTTTGTCGACATTGTTGTCCCAGTGCTTGTAAGGAGTGCCTCCGAGGCGAGGGCTTGCGACTGAAGGCTACGCCAACCAAGTAATTGGCAGCGTATATTAAGGAATGATGCCAACAAGCTACCTCGAGCCCCACCGCAATCCTCGCTCTATTACAAGAAAATGATACTCAAATGGAAGCTTTGCATTGGAATTGAGGTGAATCTTAATCTTCAGTTGGCAAGGCCAGTTGTATACCTGCCTATCTTGGCACTGTCAATGCGCCTGCGGCGCAGCCTCATGCACCTTATGTGCCTGTTAAGCTAACTTACAAACGAAAGTACAGCAAGCAACGTTCAACGGCGTAATGGACACTGGGGCTGCGCAACTGGAAGGTTATGTCCCGGGGCAACATCAGAGCCCCTTGCTTTTGGTGACGCCATTCCCAGGGATGTTACGCAGCATGGCATCCACGAACGCAGCCTTTCTGACCATGTCAACCTGACCACCTATCCCCGTGACACCAGGGATAGGGATCGTGTTGGTACTCCGGACATATGGTTTGACCTTTCCAGGACCTGCATGGGGGCCAGCAAGGAAAAAAGGAGTATGTGCTGAGTCACGGCAAGGGAAGGGATTCCAGAGGGAAGAATACAGGTGGAGGGGGTGTGCGCTGTGAATCCTGACAACTCCCCGCAGTGGCAACACGGAGCCGTGGCTCATCTGTGGGGTCAGCAGACTTAAAGGTGTAGCTTCACAGCTGCCACCCAATAAATGAACCAAGAAGGAGACTGGCCATGCCCACCTCAGAAGGCTAGTCATGGCCAGGCTTCACAGCTTAGCAAGCAGCAAGGCGCCCCCTCCCCTCTCCACGCACTCACCCACTGGGAACAGGTCCCTCTCGAGTTGGAAGTCATCGTGCTCAGTGCTGAACCAGCAGTTAGCATTGAACCGGGTGCTGCGCATGTGGAAGCACAGAAAGCGAGTTGAGGTGTGGCGCTGCACCCCTTGCTGGCATGACGCACCTATCCACCTGCACACTCGGCCTACTCAGGCTCATAATCTGCCCCTCCCCTGCGCACCTGGCCCCACCACTAACCACTGAGCCCCTCCAGCATGCGCTCGGCCTGCTCAGGCCCATCGGTCTGCCACATTCATTGGCCTGCTCGGGCTCCTCATCGGCCCACCATTCACGAGAACCAGGATCACTCCACTCACACCTGCCAGGTTTCAGTGACGCATTCCGTGCCAAATGCCCTTCCAGCCCTTGTACCAAGCCATGCAGCTCTCAAGCCCTAGTAACACCACCCTCCAACATGCACCGTCTTCTGCTGCCGCTCGACAGACCTAAAACCTGATACGCAGCCTGCGTGTTCGCGTGATGCCCAGGAAAGAGCGCCCGTGGACCTCGCTGCACCCTGAAGGAACTGGCAGAGACAGGGCTGGCACGTACCGAGTGTTTGAGCTCTTGTTCAAAACCTCCACGTACGCCAGGTGCCAGCAAGCACTCGCGCCACCAGCGTTGTCATGCCCTATTCGGATCTTGTGCAGGGGTCCCACATCGAGGGCCGTCAGCTGCGCACTCATGCAGGGCAGGCACACAGATCTAATATTCTCACAGGGCCAGTGTTTCCACACTCATTGTGTGATGTTTTAACTTCAAGACCACCTCACTCAATGGAGCTCATGCATTGAGCTGCTCTGGGTGTATCCTTTTGGTGCATCAACCTGGCGGGCACTCGTTTGCATGCGTGCAGGCCAACCGGGCAGGGAAAACTGTGGGCTTGTGATTGTAAGCAGGCTAGATGGAAACGCTGTGAACACTCCTCAGCGGCGTATCCAAAGCTGCCCAGCTGTGCGCATCCATCTCAAAGCCGCCAAGCCTGGCCGTCTGGAATCTCCGTGGCATCCCCTATGGAATCACCTAGACACCCCGTTTGGAATCAGCATGTCATCCTGTCAATCGTGGCAGCTGCCGAGCTGGGCGCACGCACCCCTCAGCAGCCAAGGCCGCCATGCTGGGCGTACACACCTCAAAGTGGTCTAGGCTGCCCTGCTGGAAGCACGCCTTGCCGGGCACCTGCAGCCTCAAAGGCCCCGTGCCCTTTCCCTTGTCCCCGTACATGGTCATCGTGACGTTGGCGTTTGTGGAGGCGCCGCTCACGTCACTCGTCTTGACCGTGATCTGCACAGACGGAGGTGCACTTCACAGAGGTAGGAGAGCTTGGAGAAGACCAGAGGCCAGGTACAAAGACCTGCCAAGACAGAGTATGCGGCTGTTTGTGAAGTGCTTGGCTGCTTTGAGCGCCCCTAAAGGCTGCTGCCTGATGGTAGCTGCTGGATGGGGAGCAGCAGGTCAAAGCACCTCAGCTCCTGTGTAACCGTGCCAGGCATGAAATGGACCCTGTTAGGCTCATGCCCCAGGTTCATGCTGTAATAGTGCACTTGCGCACAGGCACCTCATTTTGCTGCAGCAAAACGAAATGCTTGGGCAAGTTTGCTGCGCATGCTCCTGCTTGCAATAAGCCGCTGCCACGATCAAGCGCTGCACAAGCGGCGGTAACACAGCGTTGCACCAGCCGCATTGAAGCGCTGCACATGCGGTGCAGATACAGCGTTGCACCAGCTGCATTGAAGCGCTGCACATGCGGCGCAGATACAGCGTTTTGCGCCAGCCGCATTGCATTGCTGCACAAGTGGTGGCCCTGTGGCATCGCACCAAGTAGGGCGCACTCCGCTTTGCTTCTACAGGCGTCCGCGACGCACGCAGGAGGCGCTCAATGCGGCCGTCGCCTTGATTCTTGTCCAGCCACTGGTCGCATAGGAACCTGCAATGCATGGTGTGTACGGTGACACACGTGAATGTGGTTATTGGTTGCTGGTTCTTGTTGTTGGTCCTCATTCAGCCATAAGCCTGGAATGTAAAATGGCATATGGTGCGCAGGTGTGTCTTCACTGACCAGCCGCTGGTCAGTAAGAAGCCTGGATTGCAGGATTTGCCGTAATCTCTAGGTAGGGTTTGGTATCCTGAAGAAGGCATGCTGGCCCTGATGTTTATGGTGCAAGCTTGTGCAGGTCTGGCATGTTATGTTTGCAAGCCCTTCCATTTGAGAAATCAGGCTTTTTTTTTGTGATGCAGGTGCAACTGTTGTCCAGGACAGAATAACTGTCATGTAGGATAATCATACCAAACTTTCTGACTTGCACACACACGCGCACGCGCACAAGCTTGCATAGGAAAGACATAACAGCAGCAGCAAAACCGATACCAGCGTGGCACCGACAACAAAGTGGCGTAGCTCCCTTGGCCTTGACTTGAACAAATGCCTGCAGACGGCGCCCATCCCGCGCACCAGTACGTGGTCTGTGCTGCATCATCCACGACCGTGGCCACCTCCAGGTACCAGTTAGGCGACACACCCGTGTTGTCATGGCCAATCAGCATCCCTGTTACTGTCCCCAGGTCCCTGCAGGTGACCTTGAAGGTGTCCGTCTGCACACAGACACATGCAGGGCAGGGTGTTCGAGCTGATCACATGCAGGGCAGACACATGCAGGGCAGGGTGTTTGAGCTGATCACATGAAGGGCAGACACATGCAGGACAGACACATGCAGGGCAGGGTGTTTGAGCTGATCAGCAGCTTCGTCACGGTCTGTGGGCCCAAACAGGCAACCTTGAATGTGCCCGCTGGCACACAGGCATGCACAAAAGGGCACAAGGCTCGGGCCAGGGACGCCTCTTCCAACGGCCAAAGAATCTGATCTATGCTGGGTAGCAGACTTCCTCCTGCCATAGTGTTGCCACAGGTTGGCATGAGACGACGTTGGGCATGCATGCAGACAGTACCATCGCACGGTCTTGGAATACATCTTTTTTGGGCACGCAGGCTGCAATAATCACTGGCCTTGCATTGCACACCTGTAATAAAGGTATTGTATGCCCACAGCTGTGTTCGACTGCTGCCCACAACTGTGTTCAACTGCTGCCCACAACTGTGTTCAACTGCTGTCCACAACTGTGTTCAACTGCTGCCCACAACTGTGTTAAGCTGCTGCCCACAACTGTGTTCAACTGCTGTCCACAACTGTGTTCAACTGCTGCCCACAACTGTGTTCAGCTGCTGCCCACAACTGTGTTCAGCTGCTGCCCACAACTGTGTTCAGCTGGTGCCCACAACCCACAGCACATCTCCTGCACCAGCCCCCAGAAGCCCCTGAATCCCCACAATTGCTCGCCCTTCAGCAGCCTTAAGCCCAGCTGGAGCCTGCAGATCAAATGCGGCCTTTTGGCCAGATACAGCCTCCTGGCCAGTCGCGCACATCCCTCCCGCCACTTGCCGCCCACAGGCCAGTTGCCCAGGTGCTTACTGTGTGCCTGTTCAGCCACCGAGTGAGAGCCCACCCTCTGCCGCCCTTGCCTCCTCCCTCAGCACACCCACCTGACCATTCTGGAAGGTGCTGGCGCTGGAATTCCGCAGCCAATGCCTGCTGCTGTTGCCCACAGAACCTCTGAGCTCCACGTACACATTGGCATCGGTTGCGGCAGTTCCGCTCACGCCAGTACGCGTGGTGACGGTGTAGGTCTTGCGGAGGCCACGCGGATTCTGTGGTTTTGGTTGCGCGTGTGGCAGCGGTGGTTGGGTGCGCGAAAGAGTGCAAGAAAGTGCAAGTGTGCGGACGAGTGTCTCAAAGAGACATGGTGATGTATGTGAAACACTGTGCATGCGCATGCTGATGTGTGTGTGCATGCATGATTGAAGGCATGTGACAGTGAACAACAAGCTGCGATGCTTCACAAATGAGGGTGCAAGAAATAGCACAGATGCAGTTGTGTCTCAAGTGTCTCAAGCGTCAGAGCAGCAGCATGTCCGCTGCATCCAGCTGGGTCCCTTGGGGCTGCGCTTGGTTGGTGTACATTTGTCCAATGCACCGAAATTCAGTCCATCCTTCATGGAGACAGGCAGCAACAGCAGGGGCTTGTCCGTCAAGAGCATGTGACTCACCGTCTCACTGGGCTGCAAGACAACCTCCAGCCCAGTCTTGGTGTCCAGCCACCGGTCACATGCAAAGTACAGTGTCTGCAGTCCAGAGAGTGGGCACAGAGCGCAGTCCGGATAGTGGGCAGACCACAGTCCCAAAGGCCCCTTTTTTATCAGGCCACTGTTCAGGACGCCCAGTCCAGACAGTGGGCAGAGCACAGTGAGCAGAGGGAGAGATTGCGGGGCAGGCCATACCTTTGCGTCCCCAAGCCTGCTCTGAAGCAAAGCCTCCTCCAAGGCCAGGCGCACAGAGCAGGCCAACCACCGCAAGCAGAGCATGCTTGCATGGTTGCAACCCTTGCATGGCTGCCACCAAGCCAAGCAGGATGCGCGCGCTGTTTCAAAATAAGCACAGGGCTGACACAGCGCTAGGCACTCGCAAAATCAGGGGCACAGCACAGCGTGTTGTGTGCACCCACCTTCCCTGAAGGGTCCACCACTTCCACGTAGTCCAGATGCCAGGCATCAGCGCCACCGCCAGCCTGGTCATGGCCAACGACTAGCTCGACCAGGGGCCCCAGGTTCAGCTTAGCAGGCACCTGCTGGCCAAGGCAGCACAGGGGGTCCGGGTTCAGCTTTAGCAGATGGCAGCACAGGGGCCCTGGCCCAGCTTTTGCAAGCACTGACCGGCCATAGCAGCATAGGGGCGTTTTGTCCTGCTGAGGACTCCTCACAGAGTCCAAGAACTATTTCAAATCTTGTGTCCAGAAGTTTAAGTCCAAAGGAGTCCAGTGCCTAAGCATGTAAAACCCCCAAAGACATGAGCATCCCCTCACTGCTATGCATGGTACTGCGCTGCAAGCTGCTTGAACTTTACTGACACACACCTTGAACTTGTCGACCTGGCCGCGCTCAAACAAGTCAATGGAGTCACTGCGCAGGGGCACTTTGCCTGTGGACCCCATGATTCCGACGATGTCCACGTACACATTGGCGTCTGTGCCGGCATTCTGGAGGTTGGAGGTGTGCGTGATCACCTGCAGGGGAAGCATCAAAGCACCACGTGCATGCAACGCGCTTGCACGTCTGCAAGGAGAATGTGTAGCTGCATGGGCTGCGTGCTTGTGGGGTGGCTCTATGCGGGAGCTGTTCTGAGTTTGCTGACGCAATCCAATCATTGGGTTGAGCGGTGGAGCAGCACACCTGTTGCTCTGGTTTGCATAGGCAAGTGACATTGGTTGCGCAGCTGCTCTGGTCTTGCATGTACTGTGACATACGCTGTGAGACTGTTGCCCCCCAAACTGCCTTCACAATGCACTGTTGTTTTCAGGGACCAAGCCCGCTGTAAATGTTGCCGCCCCACGTACAACATTTGACCAAGAGCATGCAAAGTAAAGCAAGCACCGGGACAGAGCTTGCAAGCGCACCAGACACAACAACTGTGCAAGCACGCCAAGCACATGCTGGGACAGTGAGGACGGCAGGATCGTAGCTTTCTGCTCAAGTGCAGCATTCACTGCAACTCCACCGCTTTTCAGAGCGGCATACCTCGTATAAGCATCGTTCTGCGGTCGGGTCCTCGAGCTGCGCTGGGATCTCAACCTGTAGCCAGCCGCACAAAAGCCAATGTAAAGGCACAGGCAGCGCGTGAGCATTGTTGGGTTGAGCCACATAGCCAAAACCATTGCCAAAGCACGGACAACAAAGGGTTGAACCACGTAGCACAAGCCATTGTCAAAATACAGGGGATGATGGATTATACTTCGAACACTCCATTGCCTAAGCACTGACTACCAAGGGCGCCATCTGATTCAAAGAACAGGGCTTGATGGTTGGACCTAAAAAATCCCATTGTCAAAGCACAGGGCATGACGGGTTGAACCTGTACCATTACATTGCCTAAAGTACAGACTTCCAAGGGCGCCATCTGAGCTGTACACAAATGCAGCTGCCAATGATCAACAAGGTCAAACCCTGCACCTCTTGCGTGATGCTGCAAAGAGAAGAACGGGGTGCTTCAAGCCACTCAAGGCGTGCCACTCACAGGCGTGAGCATGGACATGAAGTGGACATGAAGGGACAACGCACCAGACATGATTATGGACAGCATGGACATGAACGGACAACGCACCAGACATGATTATGGACAGCATGGACATGAACGGACAACGCACCAGACATGATTATGGACAGCATGGACATGAACGGATTACGCACCAGACATGAACATAGACAGCGTGGACATGAACGGAAAATGCACCGGACATGAGCATGGACAGCATGGACATGAAGTGGACCCTGGCAACAGCCATGTGCAGCTACGGCATGCTGCAGCTCAAGGCAAGCGCAGCTCCATGAGATTACTTTTTTGAGGGCTTGCCCTATTTCCTACCTCTTGTGATCCAGCCAACAAGAAGAGGCTCACCTGTTTCCTGCCACTTGTGATCAAGCTTTCCATAAGTGAGCTCTCCTGTTTCCTGTCTTGTGATCAAGCTTTCCATAAGGGAGCTCACCTGTTTCCTGCCTCTTGTGATCATGCTTTCCAATTAGGAGCTCACCTGTTTCCTGTCTCGCGTGATCCAGTCACCGAAAGGGAAGAAGAGCCTCTCATTCCTGGGGTCCTGAGAAGCAAGAGCGGTCAGCGCAAGACTGCCTTTGCTGGCTTTAAAATGAGCATCCGTGCGCCGGTGGCCTCCTTAAACACGCAAGTGCTGTCAAGCTCCCTGCTCTTAAGACGCATGGTCTATGCAAACTACTCAAAATGGATCCCCAAATATAAAGCACGCGTAAGAAAGCGCCTCTGGGTCCTTGCACGTAAGGCATCCTCAGTAGAGGGCCAGGGCATCCTCAGTACAGGTCCAGGGCAAGCACTTAAGGCATCCTCAGTACAGGTCCAGGGCAAGCACGTGAGGCATCCTCAGTACAGGTCCAGGGCAAGCATGTAAAACATTCTCAGTACAGGTCCAGGGCAAGCATTTGCACTTGCTCAACCCACCAACCCACCAACATGCCCGTGCCTCACTTACCTCCAGGACCACCATGTCCAGATGCCAATTGGGCTTTGAGCTCATGCAATTGCTTTCCAGAATGATGGATCGCACGCGCCCAACATCGCGGCAGGTCACCTGGAATTCATCCACCTGTGGCACACAATTGAGTAAACCACGTTTGTGTGCAATTCATCCACCTGCGGCACACAATTGAGTAAGCCACGTTTGTGTGCAATTCATCCACCTGCGGCACACGATTCATGCAATTCATCCACCTGCGGCACACAATTGACTTGACCACATTTGTGTGCAAGTACTGTGTTTGCGAGTGTCTGGGGCACACGTGTGTATCTGTGAGTGTGTGTTCCTGCGTCCATTTTGCACAGAGAATTTAGGCTTCAAGTAATGTGGAACTCAGCGTTGGCCTGGAGCTTTGCCAAGAGCAATGTGACATGCAGATGAAGGGTGCTCGGGAGTCAAAGGATGATCTGGCCCCTTGAACGTTTCTACTGGGACAGGTCGGTAAGTCTCTGCCGGTGTAAATTCCTCTGCTGGAACAGATTTCTGCTGGGACAAATTCCTCTGCTGGGACACGTTCATCTGCTGGGACAGGTCGATTAGTCACTCTGAGCTGTGTGCCTTTGTCGCTGGAAAGTTGAGAGGCTGGGGGGTGCTTAGTGCTAGAGCATGGCCTGCTGCCTTAATGAGCATGGTGGAATGGGCAAGGGATGACCTGCTGCCTTGATGAGCAAGGTGGAAGGCTGTACATACAGGGAGCTCCTCAGTGCCACAATTTCCAGCACATGGCAGGCACACAGCTCAAACGTGTCCTCCTTGTGCCTGACCATGCCCACATCTGACACACAAATATAGTGCTCTGACGGCCAACCCACCTGGCCGCGCTCAAACAAATCCCGCACCCCCTCTGGGTCTACCAGCGGCTTGCGGCTGCTGCGCCCGCGGTCGCCCACGATTGTGATGAGGATGTCGGCGTCGGTGCCTGCCACAATGGAGCAAGGTAGGCACAAAGGCGGACAGCGGAGCATGGTGGGCACAAAGGCCGCGATGGAGCATGGTGGGCACCAAGGAGCACGGGTTGAACAGCTGGAGGTCAAGTGGGCATTACACAGTGCCTAGTTGCCCAAGAGGTGCTGGGGCGAGATCCTGGAGGGACAGAGGTCGGTTCCTTGGGGCCTGCCACCTAATGCACAGGCCTGACAGGCTTGGGGAGGAACTGCTGGCGGGGCAGAGGCTCCCTTGCACGGCCGACATGGTGGCGCAAGGGAGCATCCGAGCAGAGAAAGCATTGAAAAGAGCTACGGCCTGATTGAACAAACCTTATGCCTATGAGTATTAAATTGAGCGTGTGAGTGGGGATGTAGGTGGGTCAGGGGAGAATGGGAGGCAGGCCTTTCTCACCTCACAAGTTGAAGATGCTTACCTCCCTACAGCGTTCTCATATACTGACCATGATCAGGGTGTGTATCTTGGGCTTGACAGGGCCCAAACAAGAAGTGGGCTTGACAGGGCCCATGCAGGGAGTGGGTTTGACAGGGTCCAAGTGGGGCTCAAGCAAGCAGTGGGCTTAACATGGCCTAAGCAAACACTGCTCTGGAGGCTGACTTCAATGTTACAGCACTGGAATGACGAGGGGGGGCTGCTGGATGGGCTAGCACCTCAGGCCTGCATACCTGCGTACTTGACATCGCTTGTGTGGACCTGCACGGAGCAGCATCAGCAGGCTTGAATACTCGGCAAGGAGTAAAAGGAGTCCAAGACAAGGCAGTTGTTTACAAAAGGTAAGTGCACGCAGGAAAAGGGGTCCAAGACAAGGCAGTTGTTTACAAAAGGTAAGTGCACGCAGGAAAAGGGGTCCAAGACAAGGCTGTTGTTTACAAAAGGTAAGTGCACGCAGGGAAAGGGGTCCAAGACAAGGCTGTTGTTTACAAATGGTAAGTGCACGCAGGAAAAGGGGTCCAAGACAAGGCTGTTGTTTTCAAGGTAAGTGCAAGGAGGGGAGTGTGCATGAAGTTTGCATGGGATGAGAAGGAAAGAGGGGAGCAGCTCAAAAATGCATCTTACGGCGCAAACGAGGAATTGGCGGCCACCAAGCAAGACATATCCATAATGTGCTCAGAGCAACAACAAGGAGTGCAAGGACTGCCAAGGAGCTCTTTACTGTGAAAAGCAGGATGAGATTGGGCGTGCGTGCTCAAGCAAAGAATGCCTGGGGATCTGCTCCAAAGATACCTTGCAGATGCCTCTACACGTGCTGTCAATTGCGAATGGGTTGCACGCACTTGAACCTTGTGACTGAACCGCTGCCAAAGCCCAGGGCATAGATTTGGCAGCTACATCAGTGCCCACCCTGCCCGTGGCAACAGCACTGCATTGCAACCGCAATGCATGTGCAGTGACTGCGACACTCACCCAAATTCTGAATGCCACAGTGTCGCCACGAGGGTCTTTCGCCAATGGCTTCATCGTGATCTCTGAGCGCATCTGCAAGCGGAGCACACAGAGCAGAGCAACACGCGTGAGAGATGCCTTTCAGGGCTGCAACGGTGTGATGCACTTTTGCTTAAACAAGTTAGAGGTGTTCTACTTAAACACCTCTGCCATCAAGGTCAGCTGAGCTTGGGGGCCTGGAGCATGGGAGTGCATGAGTTGGAAGTGCGGACCCTGGACGGCCAGGAGGAAGCTGGGAACCTGGCATCACAGCCCAACGCACGAAACGCACCTTGGGTGCTGGCCCCATCCAGCCGTCTGGCTCGGGCACAAAGAACGAGGGGGGCCTCCTAGCGGACTCCGGCACCTGCTGCCTCTCGCCCTTCCACTGCACCTCCCCCAGCTCCAGCACCGCACGCTCTAGGCACCAGCTGGGTTTGTCGGATGTGCCATCCATGCGCAGCGTGAGCGTGCGGATGGTGCCCATGTCGTGCAGGTGCAGCGTGAAGCTGTCTTCCTGCAAGGGCAGTGGGCAGGCAACAGGTGCAAGGGGCAGAGGGATAAGAGCTGAAAGTGACGGTGTGCTGCAGGTGTGCTGGGCCTGAAGCCCACCAAGCAAGGGGTGCACGTGCACCTCCCTTGCTGGTGCATTGAGTAAAGGGACGGCCAAGGGCTTTTGTTGTTGCTGTTGCTGTTCATTGCTGTTGTTGTGTCAAAGTTGGTCAATGGTACCACCGCCACCACCGCCACCACCACCACCACCACCACCACCACCAACAACAACAACAACAACAACAACAACAACAACAACAACAACAACGGGCATGCCACTTGCTCATGTACATCTGCAAAGTGAGCGTACATGTCTGATACGTTGCTGCAGTTTGCAGCTGCAATGTCATGAGGCCTTGCGAATGAGGTAAATAAACTTTTCAGACAGGCAACAGCTGCATCTACGCACCAGGTCTTTGAGCACATGCCTCCCCACCAGCCCATTTACAATGGCCCCAAGCACCCACAGGAGATGCTTGACCCTGCCCTGATGCCTGCTGGCTACCTTTTGCATTATACAACTCTAATGGCTCAAAGATCATGACATCATTTTAAGAGCTGAGGGAGGAGGTTCATTGTACCTTTGCCCATGCAAAGTACTGGCAGGGCATAAATTTCTCCAGGTACACACGCATTTGTAGCAGTACTCCAAATACCCAGAGCTTGGTGCAAAGGTTCACAGGGCAAGCATTGCACAACCTGACAGCCTTTCGGGGCATGGTACGACTCAGAACGCTCACAGAGCATGGCACAACCTGGGAGGGATGAAGAGCAAAACATATGACACAGAAAGCTCACAGGGCGTGACGCAGCCTGGAAGGGATGAAGAGCAAAACATGATTCAAAACCCTCATAGAGCATGGCACGACCTGGGAGGCATGACGAGCAAAACATGACACATTAAGCTCACAGGGCGTGACGCAGCCCCTATCGACTCTCTGAGCCCCACGATACCAAGGCCAGTCAGGCAATCAGAGCCTGAGCTCCACGACCCCGGGCTGGTCAGACAGCCAGGGCCTGCACACACAGGCCCCCCCTCACCTGGCCTCTCTCAAAGGTGTCGTGGTTGCCAATCAAGGGGTGCCAGCCCGAGTCACCCTTGGAGCCCACGATGCGCGCGGACACGGAGGAGTCGGTGCCTGCCCCCTTGACGTCAGCCGTGAGCAGCCGCAGCACGTAAGGCAGCTGCAGGTAGCGGGCAGCAAAACGAGACAGTAACGCATGAGTGGGGAGTGCCAGGGTGGCTACAGGTGTGCTGAGAAAGTGTTTTTGGGGGGGGGGTGTCAGGGGCTTGGACTAGCAGGGCAAACAAGCTGTGGGTGCAGCACACATAGAGCAGCACAGCATGGTGCGATGCCCTTTGTGCCCAATAAAAAGTAGCAGCCCAAAAGTATGCGTGCAGCCCAGGTCACAGCACACCATGCCCATTCATGTGTACAGCGCACGGGGTGCCACCACATGAAGCGATGCTCCACGCACTCATAAGTATGGGTGCTGCAAGAAGCGCGGCACACTGTGCTTGATCAAATGTCTTCCTGGCAAGCAGGGCAGGCAGGGACACCAGATGACTCAAAAAAAGTCAGGGCTCCTGCAAACATTGACGTACATACAATGCATACATGCACTCCGCAACGGAGCATGACACGCAGCACAGGCTTCCCACACCACAAAGCACGCCCTCAAAAGCTGGTGCGTGTTGAGCCAATCCTAGTGCACTGACACACACACGCCTTGTCTTGCCCTCCTCCGGAAACATCTCACCTCACCCTCCTCCGGGGACATCTTCTTGGGCTCCAGCACCCTCTTATAGCCCTTGTCGACATTGAACCAGTCGCCACACGGGAAGAACACCGCGTTTTCACCGTCAATGTCTGGGGGCCCGCCTTTGGAGACCTGCACGAGCCGCACAGGCACCCACATCCGCAGCTTCAAACATCAACACCCTTGTGCTCCTCCACCAAACGCATGAACCGCCCTCAGGCCCTGCTGCTGCTCCTGGCCCCGCCAGTCCCGTCTGGCTGCCATCAGCACTCAGCTGCAGAGCACGCTTTGGCCCCCGCCCAATGTGTGCGATCACTGCGTACTGTTGTGGGCCAGGACGCATGCCCATCAAGGAGCACAAGCGCGCATACATGCTCCGTGCGAGCACCTGTTGAAAGAAGCAGGGGCGCGCATTGAGCAGCTCTGATGGTCGGGTGCCTGCACTTGCCCACAGCGGGGCCTGTGCAAAATGGGGGCCCCTGCAAACGTTTCACATGAGCTCCCGTGCGCGCAGCCATGGCTGCAAAGCACGGTCGCTCAACATGGCTGCCTACAAAGCATGGCTTCTCAGTTTACTTGCATGGCATGGTTGCATGGCAGAGCATGTGGCCGCCAGGCATGGGTGGGCGACTAAGTGGCATGCCACGGCTGCACTTTTGCGCAGCTTGGCCGTGTACCACTGCAACACACACCACAGCACGGCTTGGCTGTGCGTCATGGACACACATGGGATGGCAGTCCCAGCGCTCACTACAGGTGCCTTAGAGGTGCCTTAGAGGTGCCGGCATGCCCTCTAAGTGCCAAGGCACAGGCATGGCATGGCAGGGGCGTGGTAAGGCATAGCAGGGGCATTGGACGCCAGTGAGGTATGGCATGGCAGGGGCGTGGGAGGGCAGTGAGGCATGGCATGGCAGGGGCGTGGGTCGGCAGAGGGGTGTGGCATGGCAGGGGCGTGGAACGGCAGTGAGGTATGGCAAGGCAGGGGCGTGGGACGGCAGAGGGGTGTGGTATGGCAGGGGCGTGGAACGGCAGTGAGGTATGGCATTGCAGGGGCGTGGAACGGCAGTGAGGTATGGCATGGCAGGGGCGTGGAACGGCAGTGAGGTATGGCATGGCAGGGGCGTGGAACGGCAGTGAGGTATGGCATGGCAGGGGCGTG
>LKMJ01000554.1_pt1 | contig 29073 bp, 32 predicted proteins | sample 643391 | NCBI WGS metagenome assembly LKMJ01 (sample SAMN04112250, study PRJNA286221) | soda lake metagenome | biome: soda lake; feature: Kulunda Steppe; material: water; isolation source: sample PL-Br10 brine of Picturesque Lake | place: Russia: Kulunda steppe | collected 2010-07 | reverse complement strand
GCGGATTCCAACCGCAGGCACAAGTGGTAGACTGCAAACCGTAATATCCCAACCCAGCGGTGCGGTGCCGTGGGATTCCCGCGTTGACGAGACCTTCGGTCTCGTTCGCACACCAGAAATCTCCGATCTCTGGGGGCGTCTTCAGGCGCGGGAGGATGTCAATGCGGTAGTTCAGCGAAAAAAGAATTGGGTTTTTGCCTGTCGAGCCCGTATATAGAGTATCTCTCCGTACTGTTAGACCGACCACTGTACAGCATCGAGTGTCCGCCGGTCTACGGAGAGCCAACATATGACACACCACACAACCGTACTCGTTATTGGCGGCGGCGGCACCGGCGTCGGAACAGCCCGCGATCTTACAATGCGTGGCGTCGACGTAACGCTCGTCGAGCGGGATGGACTGGCCGGCGGTACGACAGGCCGCTCGCATGGGCTGTTGCACAGCGGCGCGCGGTATGCGGAATCCGACCCCGAGGGAGCCGCAGAGTGTATCGAAGAAAACCAAATCCTCCGAGAGATATCTGGTGAGTGTATCGGCGACAGCGGCGGGATTTTCGTCCAACTCGCCGAGGACGACCCCGAATACTTTGATGCGAAACTCGCCGGCTGCGAAGAACACGGCATTCCAGCCGAGGTAATCGACGGCGACGAAGCCCGCGAGCGCGTCCCCGAGCTGTCCGAAGATGTCGTCCGGGCGATGGTCGTCCCTGACGGTGTGATCTACCCCTCTCGGCTTGTTGCAGCCAACGCCGCCAGTGCCGAAGACCACGGCGCGGAAATCTTTACGCACGCTCCAGTCGAGGGCATAACAGTCAGCGATGGAGCGATTGCAGCCGTCGAGGTCGGCGGACAGCTCAATGCGACCATCGAAGCCGACTACGTCGTCAACGCCACAGGCGCGTGGGCCGGTGAGTGTGCGGCGATGGCCGGCGTTGATGTCGAGATGAAACCCACCAAAGGTGTGATGGTTGGCGTCGACTACGAGGGGCTCGAGCCCGTCATCAACCGGTGTCGAGTGCCAGACGACGGCGATATTATCATCCCGCATGCAAGCCAGGTCGTACTCGGAACGACAAGCGTCGGCGTCGACGATCCGGACGAATATGAAGAAGAACAGTGGGAAATCGAAAAAATGTTCGAAGAGTGTGAGAAAATGATGCCTGCCCTCGAGGGCCGCGAGGTTGCTCGCACCTACTGGGGTGTCCGGCCGCTGTATGCGCCCGACGAGTCGGGCCGCGGCAGCAAAGACTCCGGGAAAGGCGACGAGCGCGGCATTTCGCGTGGGTTTTTCTTGTTGGATCACGCCGACGACGGCGTCGAGAACTTCGCCAGCGTTGTTGGCGGCAAACTGACGACCTACCGCATGATGGCCGAGGCGGTCGCCGACCACGTCGATGAGGTCTTAGGTGTCGGCGGCAAATCAACGACCGAAACCGAACCACTGCCGGGAATCGACGACCCCGAGCGACTCGATACGCTCGTCGCAGCCTACAGTGCACGCCAGCCGGCTGATATCGATGTCGTCGCCGACCGCGGCGAACAGACTGCAGACGACTAACACACCGCTGTATCCCTCTTTATGTTTTCAGACCGTACCGACCGACTCGCCGACAACGGCCCGTTCATGGGGTATGGCGCGGCGGTCACCCCTGGTCGGGACGGCCCACTCGTGTTCGTCACCGGCCACGGCGAGGCCAACCGTTTGCTTCGGTGGGAAGACGACCATCTAGTCGATCGGTCGTGTGGCATACTCGCCGACACGAGCCGCCAGGCAATCGGTATCGCCGCAGCGGATATGGACGCCGACGGGCTCGAGGAGGTGTACGTTCACAACACCGACGCATACGACGGCGAGACCGAAACAACGGATCTGTTGTTGGATCGCATCGATCACGAAGGCCGGACGGTCTGGTGTGATATCTTCGGAGAGGCTCCGAACATCGACCGTGGCAACCAGTATGCCGGCCGGTCGGTGGCCGCTATCGACCGGCTGGGAACCGGACGCTACGGGATGGCGGTTGCCAGCTACGGGGCGGCCCTCCGGTACTACGAACTCGGCGACGACCGTGAGATCACCGATATGGCTGAAGTAGTGAGTCTCGAGTGCGACTGTTACTGCCGGTCGCTTGTCGCCGCGCCGTTGGTCTCGGATTCGATGGATCTGTTTGTCGGCACTGACGACGGCCCAAACAGATTGTTTCGAAACGACGATGGCCATTTCGTTGAGCTCGCAGACGAATACGGCATCGCTGATACAGGCTGTGAGTGCCGCGGGGCAGTGGTCTTCGACGACGGCGAGAACCTGGGAATTGCGACGGTCGGCTGGGAGAGTCCAAACCGTATTTTCAGCCGAAACAACGGCCTGTTCGTAGATGTCGCTCCGAAGTCGTTCGCCGAACCAACCACAGCAAGAACGCTGCTGGCGGCGGATTTCGACAACGACGGCCGCCAAGAGCTGTTCGTCAACAGCCTCGAGGAGCCCAACCGGCTGTTCGGCCGCAAAGACGGCCACTGGCAGCAACTGGACGTTGGCGACGCACTGGAAGCCGACGGCTGTGGAACCGGTGCGGTGGTGGCTGATCTCGACGACGACGGCCGCCTCGAGCTGTTGGTCGTCCACGGCGAGCGCGAGGCCCAACCGCTGTCGTTGTATACGGCCCGTAGCGAAAACGGCTGGCTTCGGATCGCCCCAACAACCCAGTACGGCGCGCCCGCCCGCGGGGCAGTCGTCACCCTCGAGACCTCTTGCGGACGACAACAGCGCGTTATCGACGCCGCCAGCGGCTATCTATGTCAGTCCGAACCGGTCGCACATTTTGGCCTCGGTGGCGAGACGACAAGCCGGCACGAGCCACGGTCGGTGACCGTTCGGTGGCCGGATGGCCGCGAACAGACAGTTGTGTCGCCTGCCAGCGAGACAACACACCGAATTAGCCACCCGGCGGCCAACACGGAGTGACGGTTTTGTGACTGGCCGTTGAGCTGGCAGTATGATCGACAACCGCGAGCAGCTAGAACAATCGGCGCGCCATGCGGTCGCCCTCGAGGCGCTGGCAGCGGGGATCGAAGCTGCCGATCCGGCCCGACTGACACGCAGGCGAGTAAGCCTCGACGGCGAGACGCTACAAATTGGTGATTCGACCGTCTCGCTCGGCGATTATTCGGAGGTTCGTGTGGTCGGCGGCGGAAAGGCAGCCGGCGTCGTCGCCGCCGAACTCGAGGCGATTTTTGGCGACCGGCTCGACGGCGGCGTCGTAGTCACCAACAACCCGGTTGCGACCGACCGCATTGAGTTGCTGGCGGCTGACCATCCGGTACCAAGTCAAAAGGGGGTCGAAAGCACCCGCCGGCTGTTGGCAGTTGCCGAAGACGCCGGCGAAGATACCCTGTTGGTGGCGGTAGTCACCGGCGGCGGCAGCGCACTCATGACGGCACCGGCGGCAGGACTCACGCTGGCGGAGCTACAGTCAACCACCCACTCGCTGCTCGAAAGCGGCGCGAGCATTACAGAAATTAACACAGTCCGCAAGCATTGTTCGGCGATCAAAGGCGGCCAGTTGGCCGCTGCGGCCGCTCCCGCACGGGTGTGTGGACTCGTGTTGAGCGACGTGGTCGGCAACGACCTCTCGACGATTGCCAGCGGGCCGTTCGTGGCAGATGAATCAACGTACCGGGAGGCCCAGGCAGTACTCGAGCGGTATGAGGTGGACGGGCCCGCGGGCCTCGAGCGTCGGCTCCAAGCGGGAATCGACGGCGAAGTGCCGGAGACACCACAACAGGGCGATGCGGTCTTCGAGCGGGTCTCGACAACGTTGCTTGGCGACAGTCTGGTTGCGGTTCAGGCGGCTGCCGAAGCGGCCGAAACTGCAGGCTACAACCCGCTTGTGCTCTCCTCGCGGATTCGTGGCGACTCGAGGGCTGCAGCCACGATGCAGGCGGCGATCGCCGAAGAGATCCGAGCCAGCAGCCAGCCGGTTGCCCCGCCGGCTGTCATCGTCTCAGGTGGCGAAACGACCGTCACCGTCGAGGGCGACGGCCAGGGTGGGCCGAACCAGGAGTTTGCCGTCGCTGGTGGTGCTGTGACCGACCAACCCGACCTCGTCATCGCGGCTGTCGATACTGATGGCATCGACGGGCCGACCGACGCGGCCGGTGGCATTGTTGAGGGGTGTCTCGAGAGCGACCGCGCCGAAGATGCGTTGGCCGAAAACGACTGTTATCGACTACTCGAGTCCCTCGAGGGGCTGATTCGAACCGGCCCGACTGGGACGAACGTCAACGACCTGCGAGTAGCTGTGGTGCCAGCCGGCGGCGACGAGTAGACACCTTAACATACCGAGACCGTTCTGTGTGGAGTATGGTCGATCCAACGTCCGATCTCGGCGAGGATGTCACTGAGGAAGACGCACCTGTCTGTGAGACTTGCGAGCAACCAATCGTCCAGCTGCCGACCCACCGCGTGGTCTCGTCTATCGAAGACGGCACGGCGGTTCATCTGCATTTCTGTGACGACGACTGCAGAGCCGACTACTTCGTCTGACGGCCTCGAGTGTTTTGGCTGCGGTTTGGGCCCCAGCGACAGTGCTGTCGCCGAGAGTTTTTATCGGCGGCGATGGTAGAGTATGATATGATATCGCTTGAGGATGCAGTCACCGCTCGGTTAGAATCCCACGGCGCGCGCTTTGAGGTGCTTGTCGATCCGGATGCCGCATTGGCTATCAAACGCGATGAGTTCGACGGCGAACTCCAAGACGTCATCGCCGCCGAAGACGTCTTCGAGGATGCCTCCCGTGGTGATCGCCCGGCCGAAACCGACCTCGAGACGGTCTTCGAGACGACCGATCCGATGGAGATCATCCCCGAGGTCATCACACGCGGCGAAATCCAGATAACGGCCGACCAGCGCCGCGAGATGAAAGAGCAGAAACACAAACAGCTTGTCACCCGAATTACGCGCAACGCGGTCAACCCCCAGATGGACAACGCACCGCATCCTCCAGAACGGATCGAACGCGCCCTCGAGGAAGCCGGCTTCCGCATTGATCCGATGGAACCTGTCTCCGCACAGGTTGATGAGGCTCTCGAGGCCCTGCGGCCAGTGATTCCGATCCGCTTCGATGAGGTGACGATTGCGGCCCAACTGCCCGCCGAGTACGCCGGTAGTGCCCAGGCGAAAATCCGGCAGTTCGGGGAACTCGAGCGCGAAGAATGGCAGGCCGACGGCTCGTGGGTCGGCGTTATTACGTTCCCTGCGGGACTCCAAAACGAGTTTTACGACCTGGTCGCCGAAGAAACAAGCGGCGAGGGCGAAACCCGGATCATCAAGGACAAAGACGACCTCAAAACCCGATGAGCAGATGAATCGCCCGACCGCCGAGATGTTCTTGAGGCTGGCGCGCCAACCGCGCGTATGGACGTGGTCTCGACTGATCGCTAACCGCCATGCCGACTGCGAGGACTCACGATGAGAGTAATCGTTGCCAAACGCGTCGACAGCGGCTCGGCTGATCTCTCTGAGCTTCGAGAGCTTGCGACGGCCGCCGGTTACACAGTGGTCGATGAACTCAGCCAGACCCGAACCGAAGACCCTGCTTACTGTTTCGGCGAAGGAAAAATCAAGGAACTCGCCGCACGCGTAGCCGAACTCAAAGCCGAGACCGTCATTATCGACAACGAGGTCGGCCCGTTTCAGATGTTTAACATCGGCCAGGCGCTGCCCGCAGAAACCAAAGTGCTGGACCGCTTTCGGCTCATTCTCGATATTTTCGGCCAGCGCGCCCAGACACGAAAGGCACAACTCCAAGTTGAGTTGGCTGAACTCCGATACGAACTGCCACGAGCCTCGGCGAAAGCCAGCCTCGCCAAACGCGACGAACGGCCCGGATTTATGGGTCTCGGCGAGTACGACGAGAGCCGCGAGCAGGATATCAAAGCCCAGATTTCGAACATCAAAGCCGAGTTGGACGCCATTGCCAACAAGGAAGCCGACCGCCGGGCCGAACGCCGCGAATCGGGATTCGACCTCGTCGCGCTGGCAGGCTATACGAACGCCGGCAAATCAACGCTCCTCCGGCAGCTTGCAGCGGAGTTAGACGTCGACGAAAACGTCAACAAACATCCGGATCTCGATGCGGTCGCAGAGTCTCAGGATATGCTGTTTACGACGCTTGGAACCACCACTCGCCGAGCGGAGTTAGACCACCGCGAGGTGCTTTTGACCGATACGGTTGGCTTTATTTCCGAGCTGCCTCACTGGCTGGTTGAGTCGTTCCAGTCGACACTCGAGTCAGTCTACCGGGCGGATCTCGTGTTGTTGGTCGTCGATGCCAGCGAGCCGATCAAAGCAATGCGCGAAAAGCTAGTGACGTCTCACGACACGCTACATGAGCGCAACGAGGCACCAATTTTGACCGTATTCAACAAGGCCGACCTGCTTGACACCGACGAACTCGAGGAAAAACGCGCTGGACTTTCCGGGATCGCCCCGAATCCGATTGCGGTCTCAGGCAAAACCGGCGAGGGAATCGAGACGCTTCGCCGTCGAGTCGAAGCCGAACTTCCGACCTGGGATCACGAACGCTTGCTCGTGCCGAACGCTGACGAAACGATGAGTTTGGTGTCATGGATTCACGACCATGCTCACGTCCAGACCGAGTCGTATGAGGCCGACCAGGTGCTTTTGGAGTTCGATGCGAGACCAGCAGTTATCGAACAGGCCCGCTCGAAAGCAGCCGCAATCAACGCCGTCGAATCATCCTAACGCCGTTAGTACTACCGAGAGAGGGTTTGTTTCTGTTTGTCGAGTACGTGGATGTCCTCGAGTGCTGTTTCGGGATACTGGCCGTTGTCGTTCTTTTCGACGGCCTTACACATATCCCAGATGACGTTGAGTCCGGTGGTTACACCCTGTAGTGCCTCCATCTCACAGCCGGTTTTGCCGGTTGTCTCGACGGCAACAGTGAGTTCGATGTGGTCGTCGCCAACCGAAAAGGCCGTCTCAACGTTAGTGATCGGAATCTGGTGACACATCGGGATCGTCTCCCAGGTGTGTTTGACGGCTTGAATTGCACCGACCCGTGCAGTGGCAAGCACATCGCCTTTGCCGAGTTGGTCGGCCTCGATGGCCGCAATGGTCGATTCCTGCAGGCGGATCGTTCCTGCGGCGACCGCCCGACGGTTCGTATCGGGTTTAGTGCCAACGTCGACCATCTGAACCGACCCCTCGTCGTCAGTGTGTGTTAGATCCTTGGCTGTGGACTCTTTACTCATTGGTTGTAATCGCCTCGGGGAGCCAGCCGATTAGATCCGTCGCTACCAGGCTCTCGGCGACCTCCTCGAAGGCCAAATCTCCAGCACGACCGGTGATATATGCGCCGACGGCAGCGGCCTCCCGCGGCTCACGGGTAGCCAACAGTGAGCCGACAACACCGGCTAACACATCTCCGGTGCCACCGACTGTCATTCCTGGGTTGCCCGTGCGGTTGATTTGGGTTGCTTCGCCGTCGGTGATAACGTCGTAGGCTCCTTTGACTAGCAGTGTCTGGCTGATTTCGGCAGCGTAGTCAGCGACGATCTCAGCACGCTGTTGGCAGTCGTCGTGGGTTTGGCCGCCCATGCTGACCAGTTCGCCCTGGTGTGGCGTACAGACCAACGTGGCATCCGTCTCGAGGTCGGGGACAACTGCCAGCGCATCAGCATCAACGACCGCCCGGCCCTCATAGGAGTCGAAAAACGACGCGACGGCCGCAAGCGTCTCGTCGTGGCTCCCGAGACCGGGCCCACAGACGACAACATCTACCTCGTCTGCGAGTTCGACAACAGCCTCGAGAGAGTCGGGCGTCAGTCGTTCGCCCTCAAGCGGATGGACGATCACGTTCTCGCTGTATCCCTGGATAGTCTCAGCGACCGAGGCCGGACAGGCGATGTGGACGAGATCCCCACCAGCCCGCAAGGCAGCCTGGCCGGCAAGTGCGGGCGCGCCGGTGTACGGACCGCCGCCGACAACCAGCAGTTCGCCGTGGTCGCCCTTATGACTCGAGGGCTCACGGTCGAAACCCCGGAGGTCACCGGGGCCGACAAACCGCTCGGCAGCCGCCGGAATGCCGATATCAGCGACAGTAATCGGGATGTCGAGAGAAGCGAGACCCGGTTTGGTGTCATGAAAGGTAACGACACAGTCAGCGTCGACGGCGATACCGTCAGCCTCGCCGGTATCCGCATCGATTCCCGACGGAACGTCCACCGAGACAACAGGAGTGTCGGTTGCATTGATTGCCCCAGCAAGCGTCGCTTCGGGCTCTCTGAGCGCGCCGGTAACACCTGTGCCGAGCATTGCATCAACGATGCAGTCGGCTGTTTCGAGTTCGATGTCATCGAGTTGGCTGGTGTCGGTAAGCGTCGTGGTCTGAAGAGTGGCCGCCTGCAGGGCCGCCCAGTTGTCTCGAGCAATCGAGGTGCTGATCGTCTCAGGTTTGCCCAACAGGACGGTTTCGACAGCATATTCGCGGAGAAAGCGCGCCGCAACGAAGGCGTCGCCGCCGTTGTTTCCCCGCCCACAGACCAACACGACGCGGCTGCCGGGGTCGACTTCAGCGCGGACAGCACGGCCAATGGCGTTACCGCTGGACTCCATGAGCTGTTTTCGCGGGATACCGAGGGCGGCAGCGTTGGCATCAACGGCCGCCATGCGCTCTGCAGTGATCATACACTACAAACAGGCCACCAGCTACTAATAATCGACCACAAACAAGCCGACCGAATGCACTGAGACCCAGAGGCTACCGACAGTCGAACACGGTAGACTATGAGTTCGAAGTGGTCAACTAGTAGTGCTGATGAGGTATCGGTCGGCCTTAGCGCGTCGCAGTAATGAAAAACGTCTCGGAGCGATCGACCGCACGACAAACGGTGAACCCTGCATTCTCGAGTGCCTGTGTAACCGTCGAAAGCGGGTGTCGTTCGGCGAGCGGTGGGCCTGCCTCACCGCGACCGTCTGCCGACCAGTCGACCAAAACCACCGGGCTTTCGGGCTGCAGTACTCCCTGGAGTTCGGCCAGCGTCTCTGCCAGCGGGAGTTCGTGAATCGTCATTGTCGAGACTGCAGCATCAGCCGACCCAGGGCCAAACGGAAGGTCGTCGCTCGAGGCCGTAACAAGCTCGACAGAGTCAGGAACACCGCGCTCACCGAATAGCTCGTGCATCTCCGGCTGGATATCGACCGCCGAGAGACGGGGGAAAAACGGGGCCAGCTCGCGAGTATAGAAACCAGTCCCGCTGCCGAGATCGACAAGATGCTGGCTATCGCCGAGCACACCGAGCAGTTCCTCGCGGGAACAAAACCGAAACCGACTGGCGTCTTCGAGGCGGTCGGCGTTGTCTGGATCGAACGTATGAAATCCCATGCCGATTTTGTGAGTGACAACGATATGGTTCTGGCGGTCGAACGGCAGCCTCGAGCCGTGATTGACTGGAGTATAAACAACACCTACGGCTGTCGAACACACTGATCCAACAGAAAGCCTAGGCCGGAATTCGAATCCGGGCTCTCGTCCTTACCAAGGACGCGCTTTACCAGGCTAAGCTACCCAGGCACGCAATCAGTCGTTGGCTGGATATGCTTTTACGCGTTTCGATTCGACCACGCCGCCGGGCGATTTGTTTATCGCTCGCTCGCCGACGACCGCACGCGCCCGTCGATCCCGTTCGAAAGCTCGGTGAGCCGTCTGACAGCCGACTTCGAAAGCATGTTGTCGGCCGCTGGGAGCTCTCGTTGCTCATTTGGTGCGAGGTCGGCGGCAAACGAGAGGAGCTCTGGAGACGGAACGACATCGACGGCACTCACACCGGCCTGGACTGCGAGTGCAAAGATATCGGCCTCGAGATTTCGATCAAGCGCCGCGGTGTCGGCGTCAGCTCGGCGGCCTAGCGTCTGATCGCGGCCGAACGACTGGACGGTTTCGACGGCGGCCGTTGAGGCTTCCGTTCGTGCCAGCAGATAAAAACCGCGAGAGACGAACACGTCGGCAGCTAAAATATCGACGTCCGCATCAATTACCTCCGCATCAGTGTCGGCCCATGGCTCGTCGTGGGCAATACGGCGGGTGAGCCGTAGGCCCTCATAAATAAGCTGGACGCCTGCAGCCCGTCTGTCGAGTGCAGCCAACTCAACGGTCGGCTGGCCTGCTTGAGCACTCAGAAAAACGAGTACGCCCGGTGCCATCGAGGCCTCTGCAAGTCGGTCGAAAAGCACCTCGCGGAGCTGCTTGGGCTCAATATCGCCGACCACCTCCTGTGCTGAAGCTCGAGCCCGCGCGGCAGTATCCATCTATTCTTGATAGAATCGCAGCAGACAAAGACCTTTGGAAACGACCAACAGCTCACGGTCGAAGACAGACTACAGATCCAGTGGTTCAGGTGCCGGCGGCATCGACCGCTTGTGCTCGCTGGCCGCCACCAGTTTCTTGACACGCGATATGGCTGGCTGATCGACACCCTCAAGCAACCGAACAGTCGCAGCCGTCGACAGCGGGCCGTCGATATGGAGTGCCAAAATCGCGTCCAACTGATCGTAGCTCAGGCCCAGTTCGTCTTCGTCGGTCTGGCCGCTCCACATCCCGGCAGTTGGTGTCTGCATCACCAGATCGTGATCGACGCCCATATACGCTGCCAGCTGGCGAACTTGCTGTTTGTACAGTCCGCCGATCGGGTTGCAGTCGACGGCCTGGTCGCCGTATTTGGTGAAGTATCCAGTCATCGCTTCGGCACGGTTCCCCGTCCCCAAGACAATCCGGTTTTCGGCGTTGGCGACAAAGTAATTGAGGACGGCTCGAGTCCGGACATAGACGTTGCCGGTCGCCATCTGGCTTGCTGTGGCCTCGGGAACTGCCTCGAAAAACTGCTCGGCGATGGGCTGGATCTCGATGACATCGTAGTCGATACCAAGGTCTTCGGCGACCCGCTCGGCATCGCTCATGATCTCTGGGTCGTTGACCTCGCTGGGCATCACCAGCCCGTGGAGGCCGTCAACACCGAGGGCCTCTACGGCGAGATGTGCGGTCGTCGTCGAGTCGATCCCACCCGAAATACCGAGCGTCGCACCCTCAGCACCCGCATCTTCGACGGTCTGTTTGATAAACGAGACGAGATGCTCATGGGTTGCTTCGAGTTCCGACTCCGAGAGTCGGAGATCTAACGGGGCGTCCCTCGAGAGGATATCGGCGTAACTGCTCATACATGGAGGTGGGCCGGCAACGACTAATAGGTGCCCATCAGGCTACTCCGGCCGACAAACGCACAATTTATGCCAATATAACCTTACAAATACAGTCATCTCACTATCAAATAGATAAAAGTAACGTGGACGACAACTATACCCAGCCGGCTACTCGGGCATCCCCGACAGCGTCGTAAACCGCTCGTAGGTGAGTTCGATGGCTTCGATCGCCATCCCGTTGGCACCACCAGTGAGATCAGGGCCGCTCCATTTGGTGGGGTAGGCGTTGGTAAACTCCCATCCCCAGGCGCTTTCGCCCTTGTAGCCGCTTTTGAGTTTCAGGATGACGGTTCGTTTTTCGATCGTCCCGCTCATGACCTTGTGGATCCAGTTCCAAAAGGAGGTTTCTTTGGTCAACCCGCGCTGTAAGACGAGATTTGCATGCGCAAACTGACCAGGCAGTTGGTGGACGTGATCGTTAACCCCTCCTTCTCGGTAAGCGACCGTCTCGAGTTCCATTGTCAGGCCCGAAACCGCCGAAAAGCCGGCCACCGGGGTGCCGTCGATCTCGAGTTCGAAGTTGTACTGCGAGTAGGGATTCTCAGCAGGCATCAACACTCACCCCTCGAAGTCGGGATTGATGAACTCGATGCCGCCGTTGGTTGGGCTGTTGCTGTGGGATGGGCTGGCAGTCTCACGATTGCGTTGTTCGTTGATGTCGCTGATCTCATTGCACCATCGGTGACGTTCCCAGTGGGGCATCTCGAGGATCTCGGCGTGGCTCCAGCCGAAATGGTAGGCCACGAACGCGACCTCCTCGTAGAGTTCCGCGGGATCGTACAGCGCTAGTTCGACTTTCCCGTCTCAGCCTCGTTGTCGTTGGTGACGGCATCCAGGCCGGTTGGCTCGAAGCCGCCGTCGGGCGCTGGAACCGCAGCCTCTGGGTCGTCGGGGCTGTTGATCTGTTCGTACAGACCTTGCAGATACTCGAGGTCGGTGACGAACAGCGATTCGATGACATCGGGATCGACCGTCTCCAGGTCGCCAAGTTCGGTGACGACCCGTGAGAGGAGGACGATAGTAAGGTACGAGGAGTTCGACTGTACCCGTGGGTCTTTGAGCGGTTTGATCTCGTCGGCGGCCGTCGCCAGCCGCATGCGACCCTCCTTGTGAAGCGTGCCCTCGTCGTCGACATATCCTTGCGGAAGGCTAAACGTATGTTCGGTCTGCAGCGGCTGGTTCGTCATTGAGTCACTCCCGTAGTCTCGACAGAGACACGCACAGCCTCGGGCTGTCGTTGGCTACCGCCCACTTGGAGATAGCCCTCGCTGTCGAGGGGGGCCTCAAGACCCAACTGATGTGGTGAGACCGTATACATAGCGCCGGCATGTGGGTCTGTCATACGTTTTTCCGCTCCATTTCGTCGAAAGTGATGATGTACGTCTCGGTGGCAACGTTGTCGCCGCCGCCGGCCGCCGAGTTGAGCGATGGTGGCTGATACTCTTTGGGCCAGGCTTCGGTGAAGTTCCACCGAAGGTGGGATTCGCCCTGTTCGTCTTCGAGAATGACCGCAATCTCCTTGCGAGCTTCATCGAGATTGCCGTCGACGACGGTCTGTCGCCACTCGAAGATCTCGTCGTTTTCTTCTTTCGAGCCGCGCTCGAGGATGAGGTCGTCGTACACCGTTTTTCCGGCGAGTGCGCGCTCGTGGGTGGGATCGTTTCCTTCACGATACTCGACCTGTTCGGTGCGAGCGGTCGGAATCTCGACGCGGCGGAAGCCACCGATCTGGATGCCGTCGAGTTCGACCCGAAACCGGTTTGCGCGGAGCGGTCCGTGTCTGTCTGGCATGGATATTAGGCCTCAGCAGTCCACTGGCCGATTCGGAACACGACGAACTCAGCGGGTTTGACCGGCGAGATGCCGATCTCGACGATGAGTCGTCCGTTGTCGATATCGTCCTGAGTCATTGTTTCGTCGCCACATTTGACGTAGAACGCCTCGTCGGCGGTCGATCCCTGTAGGCCACCGTCGCGCCAGACGGTCGTCAGAAAGTTCTCAACCGACTGACGAACGCGGGCCCACAGATCCTTGTCGTTGGATTCGAAGACCGCCCACTCCGTTCCGTCCTCGATAGATTGTTCGATATATAAAAACAGTCGGCGGACGTTGATGTACTTCCAAGAGGGATCACTCGAGGTAGTTCGGGCACCCCACAGTTGGATGCCTCGGCCCTGGAAGCTCCGCAGACAGTTGATCCCTTTCGGATTGAGAAGATCCTGTTCGTCTTTGGTGATGTCGTGTTGCAACTCGAGTGCGCCGCGAACGGGCTCGTTTGCAGGCGCAGCATGAACGCCGTACGTTGCGTCACTCCGGGCGATAATCCCGGCGACGTGGCCGCCTGGCGGCACGAGTTTGTTGCGGTTAGTGTGTGGATCCGAAACGGAGATCCAGGGGTAGTAGTAGCCTGCATACGACGAATCGACGGGTGTTTCCATATCAGAGACCGCACCGGCGAGTTGTGGGGCCTGCAAGATTGCAAACCGGTCGCCTCTGTTCTCACAGTGAGCGACGACCGCATCAGTCAGCCCGTTGATATCGTTTTCGTCGGGCACACAGACCAACGAGATGTCGTCGTGCTGTTTGAACCCAGCCAGGCCGGTGCGCTTGCCGGGTTGGTCGAGTCCCTCGTAGTCCGAAAGTGAGACCGCATCGGTTTCGGGTTTTTCCGACAGATCCGACGCAACTTCGACATCGACTGTTTTCTCGCCGTCGCGGATTGCAGCGAGTTCGGCTTTGAGGTCGGCTTTGTTCTGACTGTTGTCGAGGCCGAGTGGCTCGCCGAGTTCCTGTAGTTCGGCTTTCTTTTTGTCTTCGAGATCTTCGGGGATCGAAAGCGCCTGCTGGGTGGGCCCGCCGTCAGCAGCCGTCTGTTGGGCCGACGACAACGAAAGCCACGTCAGGCCCTCAGTTGGCTGGCCGTCGGCGAGATATTCGGCTTCGACGAGCACCGAGCCGGCGAGTTGGGCCTCATAGAACTGACTCGAGTGGGGATCACTCGAGAGTTCTTCATACGTGTGTTCGAAATCCGGAGCCGGCGACGGTTCGGCTGCGGCGGGCTGGCCGACTCGTTCGATATCACACGACCAGTAGCGAACGGTGAGATCGAAAAACTCACCACGACCGTCCGAGACGATGGCGGCGACACTCGAGCCCCACGCACCGGGGCCATTGGCCGACAGTTCGAACAGATCGGTGCCGTTCTGGTCGGCGATAGTCGCACTCGCGCGGTCGTCGTAGTCGGCAGCGGTCACACGGCCGATATAACATCGGCTGCCACCGTTTTTGAAATAGCCGTCGACGGCCGCATCCAGATCCGAAGACGCCGGCGAGGAGCCAAACGTGCGTTTGAACTCCCCAAAACTCGTAATCAGTGTTGGTTCAACCGGACCGCGTTCGGTCTCGCCAAGGAAGCCTGCGGTGCTCGTTGAGGCTCCTTCGACCGATTTGGTTCCGGTGTCTACTTCCTCTACGTACACGCCTGGTGATTGGTACTCTGGCATTGGTTTGAGGCCACTGCAGTATTTTTCCTACAGCGGTACGGGGTCACTGGGCTCCGTTTTGGTATTTATAGATACGGTGTGGTAGCACAGACAAACGCAAATACAGCCAGTAGGGGTGTGTTTTCATCCTCGAGAGACCCGACAAACCAGTCTTCGCACTATCGCTCGGCGGCTGCCGGATACGCGACCTCGAGACCGACGGCGGCTTCGGCGACGCCGTCGAGAGCAATTGCGGTCTCGACTGCAGACTCGTCGGCCTCGAGAGTCGACTGAAGCGTCTCGAGAGCCTCGAGATACCGACTGGCAGTGCCGTGGTGGGCAGTCCCCTCGAGGTGCTCGCCCAACGCAACGAGCGACGACTGGAGCGTTCGGGCGAGCACACAAAACTGATCGGGGTCGTCAGCGGCCGCCGAGTGGCTTGCTGCGGCGAGTTGGCTGGCGATCTCGCGGGCGAGTTTACCGACTGTAGGATGGTGCTCAGCAAACCGATCGGCGACAGTTCCAAACAGCCGGCCGGCCGACGACAGCGTTTTTCCTAACAGATGGGTTGTCGTTGTTTCCTGGCGGGCTTTGAGCGCGGATAGTTCGGCGTGCAGATACTCGACGCGCTCGTGGATGCTGTCGAGTTCCTCGGGAGTCGGCTCGGTGGGGTTGGCGGGTTCAGTGTCAGTCCGGTGTGGATTGTTAGTGTCTGTAATGTGATCTATCAACACTGCGTACAGCAACTGATTGTCATAGACATACTGCGGTACGGCGGCGTCGATTTGGCTCCACCTGCGGTCTGCAGTGCGTTCGAAGCCACCGAGATACACCGCAGGATCAGACGCCTGTGGTGAGTGGTTCTGATCGAAGGCGGCGGCAATTCGGTCGGCCACATCGTCGGGTACCGACTCGGCGTCGATATACCCAGAGAGATCCACGGAGGGAAACTCTCCGTCGGGCGGCGACTCCCGAGCAGTCAACTCGAAGGATTCGACCACTCGGCCGGCTTCGGCAGGTGGGTGGCGGCTGTCGGCGTCTGCAACAGCCACTGGGTCGGTTTCTACCTCCTCGAGTTGCACGAACAGATGACACTGTTGGCCCTCGGGCTCCGAGATCGATTTCGTTGTTGGCGTCTCGACAACGATTGGCCGACCCATCGGATCGATTGCAATGCCAGCATCCAGTGTAACCTCGAGGTGATCTTCGTTCGTCCTGACCGCAGTGATCTCGAGGCCACAGAGTACACCCGACCCACACAGATGACGCACAAGCGTCTCGAGGCGCTCGGCGTGGTAGCGTTGCTCGGTCTGCATATCCCGTGCGGTCATGAGTTTGCCGTCAAAAAACCGGTTTTTCCGGAACTGCCGGAGCTGTTCGGCGACTGACCGCTCGCTGTCGTCGAGCATTATTCGAATCACTGTCGCTGTGTGACCGACTAGTATTTAGACCTACGGACGGCTACTCGTCGATCCCTCGTCAGCTACTCATCCATCACGTCGTCAGTCTCCAACAGCAACTCGACGCTGTCAGCAAGCTCAGCAATCATCTGGTTCTGTTGTCGAACCGCCATGCTGATATCCTGTGTTTCGTCAGTGATTTCGGTGGCGTTGGTTGCGGTCTGATCGACCATCGCGGCGATCTCTTCGGTGCTGGCTGCCTGTTCGTCGGTTGCAGTGGCGACTTCGCTGACGCCGGCATCGAGTTCTTCGACCGAATTGCCGATCGCCTCGAGGTTCTCCAAGGCGTTATCCACCTCCCGGGAGCCGCGTTCGACCGTCTCATCGCTTTGCTCGAGGGCACCCACTGCGCGGTCAGTTTCTGTTTTGATGCCTTCGACGACGTCTTCGATCTCGTTGGCTCGGCGTTGGGACTGTTCGGCGAGGTCTTTGATTTCTTCGGCGACAACCGAAAAGCCCGCGCCGGCTTCGCCTGCTCGTGCGGCCTCAATCGAGGCATTCAGTGCCAACAGGTTGGTCTGGTTGGCGATGTCGTTTATCACTTCAACCAGCGAGTCGATCTCATCAACCCGGCTGTCGATTGTTCGAACACGGGTATCGACTGTCTCCGAGGAGTCTTCGATAGAGTCCATTGCTTCGCTGACCTGCCGGACAGCCTGATGGCCGCGGTGTGCCTGGTCGTTGACGGATTTTGACTCCGAGGCGACCTCTTCGGACGAAGAAGCAACCTCTTCGACGGCCGCCGAGAGATTCGAGACTTCGCTGCGAACCTGATTCATTCCCTGGTTTTGCTCGTCGGCCATCTGGGCGATGCCGTCGGTTCGGCGAGCAATCTCTTCGGAAGCATCCTGGAGTTCCTGGAGCGACGAAGAGACATCATCAGTAATCTCATCGTCATCGATAGATTCGGGACTGGAAACAGGCTTCGCCATACGTATATGAGAGAACACATACATAAATGTGTACCCCCTGAACTATCACATCTGATAGCCAACCGAGAGCCGCTTGCCAAGCCAACGGCCAGTTAGTCAGTTGGGTACTGCTGGGAGAACACTGCTGAGTCGGCGGTCGTTGCCTCGCTAGTCTCACCAGGGCTCACACTCCCCGTACGGTAGCCATGTAAATCGAGCGTAACGTGCTCGAAGCCGAGATCCGAGAGATGCCGACGGGCCGCCTCGGCGAACGCTTGATCAAGGGCAGCCTCGAGTTCTTCGGGTGCGACTTCGATACGAGCCAATCCATCATGGTCTCGCACGCGGAACTGCTCGAAGCCCCACTCTCGGAGGAGACGTTCAGCTTTTTCGACCCGCGTGAGTTTGGCCTCGGTGACCTCAAGGCCGGTCGGAATACGCGAAGACAGACAGGCCATCGAGGGCTTGGATGCCACCGAAAGCCCACGGTTGGCTGCGATTTCTCGAACCTCGTCTTTGGTAATGCCGTGATCTAAAAGCGGCGAGCGAACCGACAACTCCTCGACAGCCTGCAAGCCCGGGCGGTGTCCCTCGCCGGGATCAGAGGCGTTAGTGCCATCACAGACAGTCTCGATACCAAGCTCGCGGGCAGTTTTATACATTTTGCCGAGTCGCATTGTTCGGCAATGATAACAGCGCTGGCCGTCGTTCTCAACGAAGTCGGGATTATCCAGTTCGGAAAACGTAACGACTTCGTGACGAATCCCAATTTCGTCGGCGACCCGTCTGGCATCCTCGAGTTCGGCCGCCGGCAGTGTCTCGCTTTTAGCCGTACAGGCGACCGCCTGCTCGCCGAGGGCGGCAACGGCGAGTGCGGCGACGACCGCCGAGTCGACGCCACCCGAAAACGCCACGAGGACGCCGTCTTCGGCGGCGAGGTCTTGTTGAAGGGCTGCTGCCTTCGCTGATGATGACATAACCGCACGTGGGTTCGGGGAGTCAAAAACACGTTGTTCAGACTGCCAGTAAGTACAGAACACAGTGTCCAGACTGCCAGTAGTCGGCCACAACAGTGATTGTATCTGAGAGCGTTTCCGCAGTTGGGTGGTGACAGCAAACCAACAGTATCTGATGCAGGTGCCGTCTGGACCACCGCGGCCACTGTATCAGAGCGCTGTGTGGCTGACCACCAACTACAGGCCGTTGCTACCCACACTCCATCTCAGTGCGGGGACGCCCGTGGGGCGGGCGTCACTCCCCCTACCCGCTTTTGGTACCCGCAACCTTTTGTCACTGCCAGAGAGACGCCCAGCCGATGGAGTTCGAATCGATTCCGGGTGTCGGCGAGAAAACCGCCGCCGCGCTAGCCGAACTCGAGGAGCCTGCGGCCGCTCTCGAAGCCGGTGATGTCTTAGGGCTTGCGGCGGCTCCCGGAATTACCGAGGGCCGAGCGGCGGCCATCGCCCGCGGAGCAATCCAGCGCCGACACAACGACCCCGGTGGCTTTCTGGCGAACGACCGTGCCAAATCGCTGTACGACGACGCACTGTCGCTGCTACAAGAGCGTGCAGTCACGACGTATGCAACGAAACGACTCGAGACACTGTATCCCAGCGCGCGAGCCTCTCGGATCTCCGAAGTACAGAAGTTGGTCGACCGCGCGCTCGAACGTGAAATAAACGCTGCAGTCACTGACGCACTTGGTGGCCTCAGCCCGCTCGAAGAGCCCGCGGGGCTCCGCGTTCGGGATCGGTGTCTGGCGACCGCTGATGCCGAACAGTACGCCAAAGCACGAAGCAAGGTTCCCGAACTGTCGGCCGAAACCGTCGAAGACGCCCGCGATATCGACGAGTTGGCCCGTTCGTATGCGACGGTGTTCGTCCTCGATGAATCGTTTGCGGGAATCGATGTCTCGGGCGACGTTCGAATCCGACCAGAGGGACTCTCAGAGCCCGAAATCGTCGTGCCAGAACGCCTGCTTTCGTTTTTTGCGACGAACCGCCCAGAGATTTTGGCTGCCTGTGAGGTTCACCGGCTCGCCGACATAGAACCACCCTGTGACCTCGAGACGCTCGAAGCGGGCCTTTCGCGAGTTGACGATGATGGCACCATCGTTGGTGATGCGGAACTCCGACGGCTCGAGGTTGCCGTCGACGACCTGGATGCTGCGGTCGGAACCGCCGAGTCAGTCGCCAACGACCACCTGCGGGAAGCGATTAAAGAACGAAACGTTACCATCGAAGGCCAAGACTTTCTGTCGTTGGTCGAACAGGGCGCACGCGTCGATGCTCTGCTGGCGCGGGAACTCGACGAAGACTTCGAGACAGCCCTCGAGAAGGCCCACCGTCACCTCACAGAAAGCCTCTCGCTTGCGCCCGAAGAAGCCGAGTTGGCCGACCGGATCTTCGACGGCGAGCCGACGTTTCCAATTTCGCGGCGCAAAGAGGCAGTCTCGCGGCTCAGAGCCGAACTCACCGCCGAACGCGACCGCAGAGCAGCCCAACTCAAAACCGAACTGGCAGCCGATCTGGCCGACCTTCGAGCGGCTGTCGATCAACTCGTTCGCAACGCCCTCGAGCTCGATGTCGAACTCGCAATCGCGCGGTTTGCCGCCGATTTTGACTGTGTACGCCCGGAGTTCGTCGAGACGGGCTTCGAAATCAAGGGCGGACGCTCGCCACTGTTGGATGTCGATTTTGCAGACGTTGAGCCGGTCGATTACAGCCTCAAGGGCGTGACCCTGCTTTCGGGCGTCAACTCAGGGGGCAAAACCTCGCTGCTCGATCTGGTGGGATTGATACTCATTTTGGCACAGATGGGCCTGCCCGTTCCTGCCGAGTCAGTGCGCCTCGAGCGGTTTACCGAACTACACTACTATGCCAAATCACAAGGGACGTTGGATGCTGGAGCCTTCGAGACCACACTCAGAGAGTTCGGCGAGTTGATCTCAGGTGCTGAGGGGCGGCTCGTCCTTGTAGATGAGTTGGAATCGATCACCGAACCAGGCGCAAGTGCGAAAATCATCGCCGGGATTCTCGAAGCCCTCGACACACAGGGCGCAACCGCGGTGTTCGTCTCGCATCTGGCCGACCAGATTCGGGCAGCCTCCGAGGTGTCGGTCGCCGTCGACGGGATTCAGGCAACCGGATTAGAAAACGGAGAACTACAGGTCAATCGCTCTCCGGTTAAAGATCATCTGGCGCGATCGACGCCAGAATTGATCGTCGAGAAACTCGCTGGCGAGGCCAGCGACGCGAGCTTTTATGAATCGCTGTTAGGGAAGTTCTGAGCCGTCAGTGGCTGCTAGGTGCCGTGCGGGATGGACAGGATTTTAAGCGGTGAGGCAGGACTGTAGGCTACTATGGGGAAGAAATCTAAGGCACAGAAGAAACGACTGGCCAAACTCGAACGGCAGAACCGACGTGTTCCGACGTGGGTTATGATGAAAACGGATATGCAAGTCACCCGAAACCCAAAACGTCGCAACTGGCGGCGTAGCAGCACGGACGAATAACAATGAGTACGAGTGATTTCGAAGAACGCGTCATCACAGTCCCGCTTCGAGATGTCCGCAAGGTCGCCGTCCAGAAACGCGCCGACCGTGCGATGAAGCTCATTCGTGAGCATCTCGCCCAGCATTTCAACGTTGAGGGCGAAGACGTCCGACTTGATCCTTCAGTCAACGAACAAGTCTGGGAACGCGGTCGACAGAACCCACCATCGAAGCTTCGAGTTCGTGCGGCCCGCTTCGTCGAAGAGGGCGAGGCCATCGTCGAAGCCGAAGCCGCCTAAGACGTGCTTCGTGTTTCTGTCGCTGGGTCGTCGTATATCGGCGTCTTTGGGCGCGTCACTCCTGACTGTCTGTTAGTTCGGCGCGATATCGACGACGAACTCGCCGAGTCGATGGCCGACGAGTTGGGTGTCGAGTGTGTCCAGACCACAGTCGGTGGTTCTGGAACGGTCGGCTCGTTAGCCACCGGCAACGAAAACGGGCTGGTCGTCTCAAACCGGATTACCGAACGTGAAACTGAGCGACTTAACAAGGCCGTCTCGGGGCCAGTTGTCGAACTCCCCGGCAGAATCAACGCTGCCGGCAACGTTGTCCTCGCCAATGATTACGGTGCGTACGTCCATCCGGATATCTCACGTGCGGGCGTCCAGGCGATCAAAGAGGCATTAGACGTTCCCGTCTTGCGCGGAACGCTCGGCGAGCGAAACACCGTCGGCACTGCAGCCGTCGCCAACAATACGGGCGTGCTCTGCCATCCGAAAGCGACCGAATCAGAACTCGAGACCCTCGAAGACCATCTCGACGTGTATGCGGATCTCGGTACGGTCAACTACGGCACACCGCTGCTTGGCTCGGGGTTAGTCGCCAACGACGAGACGTACATCGTCGGCGAAGAGACGACTGGCCCGGAGTTGGGCCGAATCGAAGACACACTCGGCTATCTCGAGTGAGCCGGCCACTGTTTTGTGCGAGAGTGTATACGACGATACTGTCGAATACAGTCGTCTAAGAGCCCAGAGGCCGCCAACGTTCGAGTATAAGTATCCGTGCGGTGGCATCACTGAGTAGGAAGATACTTCCGGGTCGCGGGCCCACGATGTGGGTATGAGCCAATTTACGATTCGCGGTCAGTTCGACGGTCGAGAAGGCCCTCGGTCGTTCACCAAAGAAATCGAAGCAGTAAACGAAGCAGTCGCCCGCGAGCACATTCTCTCGCAGTTCGGTAGCGAACACGGTCTCAAACGAACCCAAATCAGCATCGACGAGGTTGTCGCAGCATGATGGGAAGCAGTGGCGGTGGCGGCCAGCAGCTTCAGCAGCTCCAACAACAGCTGCAGGCACTCGACGCAGAGATCGAGGAACTCGAAGGCGATGTCGAGGAACTCACCGCCGAACGCGCCGAAATCGACGGGGCAATCGAGGCCGTCGAGACGCTCGAGAGTGGCTCGACCGTCCAAGTGCCGCTTGGCGGTGATGCCTATCTCCGTGCGGAGATTCAGGATATTGACGAAGTAATCGTCAGTCTTGGCGGCGGCTATGCGGCCGAACAAGACCAGACGACCGCTGTTGATTCCCTCGAGCTCAAACAGGAAGCTCTCGATGAGGAAATCGACGCCCTCGAAAGCGAGATCGACGAACTCGACGAGGAAGCCGACACCCTCGAAGATCAAGCCCAGGCGATCCAACAGCGCCTCCAGCAACAACAGATGCAACAGATGCAGGCGATGCAGCAAGGCGACGACGAGTAACTACTCCCAGAATTTTCCAGCCGTGTTTGATGGACTAAAAGACAAACTGAGCAAGTTCCGCTCCGATGTCGAAGAGACCGCAGAGGAGAAAGCTGAAGCCGAAACCGACGGCGACGAGGGCTCTGAGACGACCGACACCGAGCCAGCGGACGACGCTCAGTCAACACCGGACGACGAATCGCCACCCGAAAGCGGTGTGACCGAGACAGCCGACGCTGAGCCTGCCGATGAAGCCGAACCTGCCGATGAAGCCGAACCTGCCGACGAATCCAAGAGCCAACAAACGGTTGAGAATGCAGACGAGACCACCGAGAGTTCGGACGACGAGGACTCGGGGCCGGGCACGCTCAAACGCGTCGCAGCGTTTGCGACGGGTAAAATCATCATCGAGCAAGAAGATCTCGAAGACCCCCTCTGGGAGTTGGAGATGGCTCTGCTCGAAAGCGATGTCGAGATGAGCGTCGCCGAAGAGATTCTCGAGACCGTCCGCGAGAAGATGATCGGCGAGACCAGAAAACAAGTCGAGACGACCGGCGAACTCGTCGAACTCGCATTGCACGATGCGCTCGTTGAGGTCATTAGTGTCGGGCAGTTCGATTTCGAGACGCGACTCGCCGAAGCTGACAAACCAATCACCATCGTCTTTACCGGTGTCAACGGTGTCGGCAAAACCACCTCGATTGCCAAACTCTCAGAGTATCTCGGTGACCGCGGCTACACGTCAGTGTTGGCCAACGGCGATACGTATCGGGCGGGTGCAAACGAACAGTTGCAAAAACACGCCGAAAACGTCGACCGTAAGATCATCACCCACGAGCAAGGCGGCGACCCTGCTGCGGTGATCTACGACGCCGTCGAGTACGCCGAGGCCAACAACGTCGATGTCGTTCTGGGCGATACGGCAGGGCGGCTACACACGAGCGACGATTTAATGTCGCAGTTAGCCAAGATCCACCGAGTTGTCGAACCCGATCTGACACTATTTGTCGACGAGGCTGTCGCGGGCCAAGATGCCGTCATGCGCGCCCAAGAGTTCAACGACGCCGCCGAAATCGACGGCAGCGTCCTCACAAAAGCGGATGCGGATTCCTCGGGCGGTGCGGCGATCTCGATTTCCTATGTCACCGGCAAGCCGATTCTCTTTTTGGGAACCGGCCAAGGTTACGACGATATCGAGCCGTTCGAGCCCGAACAACTGGTCAATCAGCTGCTTGACGCAGAGTGACATCCTCCTCGCGGTAAACGGCGGGATTCTCGCTTTGAGGAAAGATAGAAGTAAGACACTCGACGCAGCTAGGCACCACACTGAAGATGTGTCTCTAAGACCTCACAGCAACACCACGATGTCCGAACGTACCGCGCTGTCAGAGCTACTCGAGGAAATAGAGCCGTCGTCGAAAACGCCGGTCTTGCTGAACGTAACCGACACTGCGGCTGCTAAAGCGAGTGTTCGACTCAGAGACTGTCGAGGTGGTAACCAAAACACTACCTGAGGGAGAAAATAATCTCGTCTGTCTCGTCGACGACGGTGAGATTATCGCAACATCGCCGTGGAACGAACTCAAGCGGTCGTTTCTGCTAATCAACACGGATCGGTACCGAACTGGCACCAAACAGATCGAAACTGGTTCGTTTCCAGACGTGTTGACCGGTCTCGATGAGATCGAATGTACCGTTCGTGGCTACCCGAATCGAACAAAGAAACGCTACTGCTGGTCGCTATTTCCAGATTCATCGAGTTTCAGGCACTCTCGACCGCTAGCGGATCGTTCGACGCCTCCTTTCAGGTACTGTCACGGCTTGACGACGAGTACGGTACGAAAAAAGTCTACGAGTGGCTGGTCAAAAGCGGTGTCTCGACACATGTCTATGGTATCCGGGATAGACCGGCTGTTGTTGATGATCTTGATCTTGAGGCAGTCGCACTGGTTGCCGAAGAAACCGGCCCGAACGTCTGGGGTGGGCTGTGGATCTACGACCCAGAGCGGATAAACCGTGTTCAACAGTACGTCCGAAACCGCTTTTGAGCAGCCGAGTTAGTGCAACCGACGGAACGCATCGCTGAGTTTGCTGTCGGCAAACTGCTCGACTGTCTCGGCAATTTCGGCTTCCATGTCGTCCATTTTGGACTCGAGTTCGGCAAAGCGATCTTCGCTGGAAAGTTCCCGGGATGAAAACTCCGCGGTCAGTATGTCGTGTTTTTCGGCCAGCTGGTTGTACTCGGCGATGAGGTCTTCGTACTGTTTGATCGATAGTGCCCGTTCGACCGCATCAAGTAATTCGGTTTCGGAGACTGGTTTCGTGAGATACCCATCACACGGCATATCGACAATATCGACATCCGGATCAACGGCAGTGACCATAATTACCTGAAAGTCCATCTCCCATTTGTCGATATGCTCGATAACAACATCGCCCGACATACCTGGCATCCGGCGGTCGACCAACACGAGATCGACCTCCTTTTGATCGAGTTCCATGAGTGCAGCCCCGCCGCTTAGTTCGACAATTGTGTTGTATTTGTCCTGCAAATAGAGCTCATAAGATTCGGCGACCATCTCTTCGTCGTCGACGATAAGAATGGTCTTGTCGCTTTGATCAGCCATAGCAACACGTCTCAGCCGGCGATAAAAACAGTTTTGCTTAAACAATAGTGATTTGGCAGATTTCGAACCGCGCGCCGCCCTGCTGGCTGTCGGTAATCGTGATCTCCCAGTCGAACGTCGAGACAATTTCGTCGACGATTGCCAATCCGAGTCCGCTGCCGGTCTCTGAGTTAGTGTAACCGTATTCGAAGACCTGTTTTCGACGCCCCACATCAATCCCAACACCGTCGTCGGATACAGCCAGACAGATCGTCCCATCGCCGGTTGGTTCAGTGACCTCGAGTTCGACGGCCACGCCGTCGCAGTCGGCATCATCGGTGTGGGGCGGGTTGCTCGTCGAACCGTGTTCGATAGCATTTCGAAACAAGTTCTCGAACAGTTGATACAGACGCGACCGCTCGGCAAGGACTGTCGGAAGATCCTCAGGCATTGACAGGCAAGCGACCGTCTCGGTCGGCCAGGCATCTTCGACCACCGCGTTGAGATCGACGGGCTCTAACTCAACGGTCGAATCCGAATCATCAAGCGCCTCGAGGACGTTGCTCGTTAGTTCGTCGAGTTGTGTGAGCGTCTCGTTAACGTCGTCGAGATACGTCGAATCACACTCTGCGTTGGCAAGCGCGATGCCGGATTTGGCTGTCTGGATCGGACTCCGCAGTTCATGAGAGACGAGACGCGAAAACTCCTCGAGGCGTCTGTCGCCGATAGCCTGCTCGGAGATCACACGCTCGAGCGCACTGACGAGTGTCGAAAGGCCCGCTTCGACCGTCGTTGGATCAACGTAGGTTGCAGCACCAGCCTGTAAACAGTGTGTCGCCAGTTTGCTGGAGCCGTTCTGTGGGGCGACGATAACAGGCACATCAGCAGGCGCAGCCGCAAGGAGTTCGAAACAGTCGATAGCAGGTGGGTTGTGATCGGTGATCACACACTCGAGGGTGCGTATGTCCTCGAGTATGTCGATGCCGTCGGCCGTTGTTGGAGCGACGACGACCTCGTAGTCGGCGAGTGTGTCGGCGAGTTGGGTGCCGGTCTCTCGCGGCCCGACAAACACAACGAGAGTTCGGTGTCCCATTAACAGTATACACCAGATGCGTCATACTAATTCCACCGATACAGTAAGCCAAACCGAACTGTTTTCGAGCCCAAGTAAGCCATGCGATGTCGCTGGGGCCGGTCGACGAACAATACTTTACCGGTTGGGGTTCCTACATCGGCCAAATGGTACTCGATGACCTCGGAAGTTCCCTGCGGGGAACGCTTGATGACCTCCGTGGGAAATCCCGGCTCGACGAAGACGATGTCCAGGCGGTCGTCAAGCAAATCCAGCGGTCGCTGCTACAGGCCGACGTTGAAGTCGACCTCGTGATGAGTCTCTCAGAGAGCATCAAAACCCGCGCACTCGAAGAGGAACCGCCAGGCGGAACCACCGCACGGGATCACGTGCTTAAAATCGTCTATGAGGAACTTGTCGCTCTCGTCGGTGACTCAACGGAGGTTCCGCTCGAATCACAGACGATCATGCTCGCCGGCCTCCAGGGGTCAGGAAAAACGACGACTGCCGCCAAAATGGCATGGTGGTTCTCGAAAAAGGGACTGCGACCGGCGGTGATCCAAACCGACACGTTCCGACCGGGTGCATACGACCAAGCCAAACAGATGTGCGAGCGTGCCGAGGTCGAGTTCTACGGCGACCCCGAGGTATCCAATCCCGTGAAAATTGCCCGTGAAGGGCTCGAGGCCACCAGCGGTGCCGAAATTCACATCGTCGATACGGCAGGTCGACACGCCCTCGAGGACGATCTGATCGACGAAATCGAAGAGATCGAAGCGACCGTAACGCCCGACCGGAGTCTACTCGTGTTGGATGCGGCCATCGGCCAGGGAGCCAAACAACAGGCCCAGCGGTTCGACGAAACGATTGGCGTCGACGGCGTGGCGATCACCAAACTCGACGGGACAGCAAAGGGTGGCGGCGCGCTAACGGCAGTCAACGAAACCGATTCGTCGATTGCGTTTTTGGGAACCGGCGAGACGGTCCAGGATATCGAGCGCTTCGAACCCAACAGCTTCATCTCTCGGCTGCTTGGGATGGGCGATCTCAAACAGCTCGCCGAGCGTGTCGAACGTGCCATGGAAGAAACCCAGGCCGAAGACGACGACTGGGACCCCCAGCAGATGCTGGAAGGCGAGTTCACCCTCAAAGACATGCAAAAGCAGATGGAGGCGATGAACAACATGGGCCCGCTTGATCAGGTGATGGATATGATTCCGGGAATGGGCGGCGGGCTGATGGATCAACTGCCGGACGATGCGATGGATGTCACCCAAAACCGGATGCGACAGTTCGATGTCATCATGGATTCGATGACAGACGCCGAACTCGAAGAACCACGCTCGATTGGAGCCTCCCAGGTCGAACGCATCGCCCGTGGTTCGGGCACCGACAAAGAAACCGTCCAGGAACTGCTCGAACAGCACAAAATGATGCACCGGACGATCAAACAGTTCCAGGGGATGGGCGACGGCGACATGCAGCGGATGATGAAAAAAATGCAGCAGGGCGACGGCGGTGGCCTCGGTGGGCTCGGCGGGCCGGGCGGTCAGCTATAATACCTGACAGTAGCCAATGACTACAGATTCGGCTCGACGGGATTTGCGTTGTAGGCTGTGACTACATCGACGAGTTGCGGTGGAGCGTCGACTGCGGTCTGTGGGGCTTCGAACGGCGTGATGCTTATTTCGCCAGCGACGACACTTGCCCGATCAGTTCCTTCGGGATACACACCGCAATAATCAGGAAGTGCAGGCTCCCAGCGGTCACCCGCGGTTGGTTCGGCCGCCCAGTAGCTACTGTCGAACGTTCCGGGCCCTGCTTCGGTGACGGTCGTCTCGTAATCCGCCAGGGGCTTGGTCAGCCGCATGCGGCCGGGACTCTCTGAGGGAACGTTCACGTTGAGCAAATCAAGACTGTGTTCGAAGATATCACTCTCGAGTAGTGCCGCTATGAGCCGGCCAGTCACGCTGCCAGCAGGGTCGTAGCCGTCGTCAGACGGATAGTAGCCGGACGGATCGTAAGCCGAGACGGCGATGCCTGGTGTGCCCAGAAACACACTTTCGACGACTGCGCCGACCGTCCCGGAGTGACCCATCAGATAGCTGCCGACGTTCGGGCCGTGATTACAGCCGGAGACGACGAGATCAATCTCGTCGGCCTCCGGAATTCCACGGAGTCCTATTGCCGCACAGTCCGCAGGCGTGCCCTCGACGACGTACCCCCACTCGTGGTCGGAGATTGCAACGTCGTTCGAGCGCGACTCGCCCATATCCGACCGAGCCCGTCCGACCCCGCTTTGATCGGTTTTCGGTGCAACCACCGTGACATCGGCCACCGCCGAGAGGCTCTCGTACAGTGCGCGCAGGCCGGGGCTGTCGATGCCGTCATCGTTGGTCAACAGGACAGTCATGTTTCGGAGAGTGTTTACCGATGAATAAAAACTATCGCCACAGTCACACCGAACTCGTGACCGCCTGTTGCTGCTCAGTGAACCACAACATCGATGCTGCGGGTTCGTGGGCCGTCACACTCGACAAGCAGCACCGATTGCCAGCGACCCACCTGGAGTTCGCCGTCAGCTACCGGAACCGTCACGCTTTCGCCGACCAGCATCGCCCGGACGTGGCTGTCGGCGTTGCCATCAAGCGTATCGTGAGCCCACCCTTCATCGGAGATGAGTGTCTCGAGTCCGTCAGCCAAGTCTGCAAGCAGTCGTGGCTCGTTTTCGTTAACAACAACGCCTGCAGTTGTATGTCTGACAAAGACCGTACAGACGCCCTCGAAAGCAGCAGGAAGCTGGTTAATAACGCGGTCAGTGATATCGACAACTGCGGTTTTAGTGTCGGTCTCGACAGTAAACGTGGACATGACTCGACTACTGGCCTGAGAGTCGAAAAGCTATGTGTCAAAACAGAGTCCTCGAGAGACCGACGGCTCTTTGATTAGCGTGTTCCGAACAGGTGTGTGCAGTCCATCTTTGTCCTGCAGTCGGTCGGCGAGGCACTGCTTGAAGTGCTTGCCGCTTGTCG
>LKMJ01000553.1_pt1 | contig 29126 bp, 29 predicted proteins | sample 643391 | NCBI WGS metagenome assembly LKMJ01 (sample SAMN04112250, study PRJNA286221) | soda lake metagenome | biome: soda lake; feature: Kulunda Steppe; material: water; isolation source: sample PL-Br10 brine of Picturesque Lake | place: Russia: Kulunda steppe | collected 2010-07 | reverse complement strand
CTCCCGCACATAGCTGTGCTTCTGTACGTAGTTGTGCAAGCGTTGACCAAACTCTGAGAGGGCACTCCAGTGCGCACTCGCATGCGAGTGCTCGCCCATCTGAGCACCGCTTCAGCAGCTGCTCAGCTAGCCACAGCAGCAGCAGCTCCAACAGGAACAGCAGCAGCAGCAGTGCTGCAAGACCAGGCGCTTGGAATGGCCACCAAAGAGAAACCCACACAACTCGTACCAAGAGGCTGGAGTCAGGCAAGCCTCTGCATGACAGCTCCACCTCCATGGTTTCTTCCATCTTGGATTCCACCATTTCCTCCATCTCGGGATCCACTATTCCTCCATCTCTTAGGTCGTTTCCCCAAATTTTCATTATAATCCCGCATCGTAAACGCTAGGGGGATTAAATCAAAGGGGATCATAAAAGAACGGGATTAAATAACGGGATTATATTATTTAATCCCCTTTTGGTTGTAAACGCGCCGTTACGTTAAATTATCGCGTTTTGCGTCTTATAGATGATTTATTGCCATAATTTCAACAAATGAAAAACAATTAATTAGGAATGGCAGTCAAACGTTTCCGGCGTGGCAGTCAAACATTTCCATTGTGGTCATAGAAAGGCTGGGAAGGCTTCATTGGAAAAGAGAATGCTGAAAAGATCTTTGGTGAAATAAATATTGAATTTATCGTAAACTTTATCGTTTACAAGCGGTACACCGATCATTATTAGCAACGTGCTCAATTATCAAAATCAAATTGATCGAGTCCTTCGATTCGCCATCTGCAAGGATGAACTTGGTGTATGATACAGCCAAGAATTTGGAGGATTTGCCTAACACTTTGGGCACCCTGGTTCAGACTTTGCATGGAAACTCAGGTCACCAGCCAGTCAATCCATTACAACATGCTGATCTTGTCAAAACGGAGGCTGCCAAAGGTGAGAGGGAGCGCTGTCAGCAACACCACATAAAAGCACCACATAAATCCAAGGCACAAGAGACTAATCAGAGGCACCGGACTCTTGCCATGCCGTGCTTGCTGCTGTAATGCAGTGGGCCTCGCATGTGCAGATGGTCAGCCTGCTGAGCCAGAGCTCCACGCCCTGCTAGCTGCCCTTCAGCAGGCTGTGACTGGCTTGTGTCTGAGCCTGCATTCCCTGATGGGGGATGCAGGTCCGTCTTTAAGGCAAGACCTGGAGCTGATGATCAAGGCCTTTGCTGAACGAAACGCCAGTCTTGTTCGCACCATTCCCAAGCCCACAGAACTCCCAAGGGCTGTAGGTATGTCTGTTTCTCCCTTCCTTTCAGCAGGGCAAGCCACTGCTGCTCAGTTCTTTCAGGCGATCCTAAGTTTTTTTGGTGAGCCTAGTAGCAGTTTGTGGCAACTGTCCTGCATTCGTTTTGGTTGGCTAGTTAGTTGCAGCTGCATTGTGCTGGACCACCAGGTTAGCAAGGAATTGTGCCAGGGGTGAAGCATATGCACAAGTTGCATAGTGCTGAGGTGACCTTGGTTTAAACAGCATTGGTTGCTTAATTTTCAGCTCACTCTTGCTCTTTCCATTCAGGTGCTTAGCTTTCCTTGTTGTTCACTCAAGTGCTCTGATATGACAGCTTCCATGCCCTACATGCTTTGAGAACTTAATGTGGGGTTTCCTTGCAATTGAGTGGCGAATATCATCAAATTGTGAGAATGGAGGAATAGATCCCAAGCATGAAGAGGACTTGTTGTACATTGCCCTGTTTATGAACAGCTTGGCAGGCTACATGATGGTGCTGCAATGCTCACTTATGACACAATAAGGAACCAAATAATTCCAGGGTCTCAAGCAACTTCGTAAACATTGTCCTGTCCCATTCAAGGCCAAAGACTGCTCGGTACCTCAGGTTCCGCTGCCCTGTGTGGGTGCTCTCCAACCGTGGCGAAAGACTCCACATGGGTACTTTATTTTCATTGCAGGCAATGTCTGGGACGTCTGCAGTGCAGCGCGTCTACCCCTCAGCAACAAGTCAGCGCTTTTTAAGCGCATGGGTGGATCCTTGAGAGCCATCAATGACACGATGCGAGAGGTAAAGCAGCACTTTGTGTCCCACATTTATTCTGAGTTGCTTTGCAGTTGCATCGCATGTGCAGGTTTTAGGCCAAACGTTTCTTTGGCTTATTTAGAGCTTCTCATTAAGGCATGACGTTGAGGTAGGAGGTATGTATGCTCATGAATTGAGTAGCTGGTTCTCTCTGAAGAATCATGAGGTCCACTCCATCACGGAACACTATGGGTCAATCCCTCGTCTCACCATGTTGGTTCACTACAGATGGCAGAGATCCAGCAGCATGCACCAGTGAGCACAGCAGATCAAGGAGAAAGCACTGCAGATCCAGGTAGCGCAGCAGGGTCAGAAAGCGGAGTGTGCAGCCCACAGGCGCCTCTTCCTGCCACAAATGGGCATGCACATGCAAATGGTGCGTGCAGTATGATAGCAAATCGAATGGGTCCTGCACCTGCAGTTGTGGTGTGGGTGGTATGTGTGGGCTGTGAGGCATTGAGAGGACACCTTTACGCACAGCAGCTTCTCTGCCACGCCTAGGTGTTTTGTGCCTTCCTTGTACAGCGAATGCCTGCTCTTGACTGGAAGCCCGGACGGTCCAACCACAGCTCACAACCTCTCTGTTACTTCTATCTCTTGAAGGCTTGCTGTGTTCGGAGGATACCAGTAATGGGCCTCATGCTGGAGAGGAGGCATGTGAGCAGGAGGAGGATCGCAGCAGTAGCGTGTGTGACTATGAGACTGGTCCAGTCAGCGCTAGAGACCGGGATGTTGCAGCCTCTGGCCATGCTCTTATGAGCGTGGCGGCAGATGCACTGAAGCTGCTGTCGCGCCAGCTGCTGCAAGGTGCGCACACACACTTCAGCATGAATCAGCGCGAGTCTGGCTCTTCTGGCTCTCAAACCTGGAGGCATGCAAGGGAGCACTCACTTAGACATCAAATGCAGTTGCCCCAGGCAGCGTCCAGCTCGTCAAGCATGAATGAAATGGATTCACAAGCAGCTTGCAGGCCTACAAAGTGCCTAGGCTCCTTTTGTGTCCTCCCTAGCCTGGCCTGACTCAATGCACCAGATCACTTGGTGAGTAGCGCCCTTAGTTTGGACCCGTGCACAATTGGAATTTGAATCAATGCATATCGTAGCGCCATCAAGTGCCTCATGGTTGCTATTGAGAAGCACACAGGACTGTGTAGTCTAAAAACGGTGTAGGTAACACGTGAATGACCTCAACACAGCCATGACAGTTTGGGCGCTGTCAGGTCGGGATGACCTTGGCTTTGTCAAAAGGCACTGCCACTGACAGAAAAAGATTATTTTTGCAATTTAGGATGCTGCAAGACCTGTTGGCTCAGTCCTGGCACGCAGGTCCTAATGATCTCATGGGGTCATCCCTGGAGGCTTGGGAGAACTGCATTTGGCACGCAAAGAACCTACGGAGCAATGTTGAGGACTTGGGTGCTGCCATGTTTCCGCCACAGGTATTAAGAAGCACGCACCCTCTAACTCGACCCAACTTACCTGTGTGTGCTTGAATGTGCTAAGCAACGCCTGGGGTATGAGGTCGTTGCACTTGTCTCTAGGATGCATGGGGCTTGATTGTGAGCTGCGTCTATCACCTAACACAACTGCTTAAGCAGCTCCTGCGCCGCTATCAGTTACACAATGCTGTGGAGCTTGCTACAACTAAATGGTCAAGGGAGGTACGCCTGCTTCCTGGGGGGACCACAAACCACAGATTGTCGTCTTACGGGTCCTTTTCAACCCCTTGTTCACACTTCACGTCTTGCAGGATCTAGATGAAATTGAGGATGCTACAGAAGGCGTGGTGGTGTCTGTGACGTGCTTACTTGAAGAGATCCCTGAGGTGCGGAACAGTGCCCCAGGACCTGGATTTAAAGCTGATATTGTCATGATTTTATTTTGAGCGGTACGTTTTCCTGCAGGAATTACTAGGAATACCAGCTTGTTTCCTTGCCCAGTGTGTCCTGGCCCAGTCAACGCGATTCATGTGAAAGTTCTACAGTGTTAAGCACTTCATACTGCAACCAATTAGCTTGACATGCTGCTTCACATTTCCCAGCCCTTTTCCTCTTTCAAGCCTCTCCCTTGCATGGCTCTGCTCATCTTTCAAATACCGGAGTGCTCCTAGGGATCTTGCGATTAATTAATCAATTCCAGCACGCTCTCGCAACCTGCCAGGAGTAAAATAAACGGCTTTTTAAAGAGCTCGCAAGGTATGGTAATTTAGCCACTGCCCAGCCCGGCCCCCCCCCTGGACCCCCCGCCCCAAACGGGCAAAGGAAGCTTCTTGATGTGGGTTGTTCAAAGCGGAAGCGCTCAGATGGTAAGGGGCAGCCTGGGGATCTACTACCCACCTGGACCCCCACCCTGCTCAGAGAGTTGTTGAGCGCAAGAGGGTGTTGCCACTGCAGCCAGACCCCCTTTTGCTCCACCCAGGCCTGTGGGTAGGCCAAGGCTAGAGAGGCCTGCTTCATCATTCATTTAAGAGACGCCTGTGGTGTGGGTACAGCTGCTGCCCTTGCGGCTGCCCAGCCATCAGGTGCATGTGAGCTTGCGCCTGCACTGCTCAGGTAGAGTAGAGGCAGAGGCAGAGAATGCAGCTGGATGGGACAAGCAGCAGCAGGTATGGCTCAGGTTGGAGGTGCGGGCATAAGGGCATGCGCACGTGCATTTATGGGCCTCACCATTCCCGCGAGAATGAGTGGGAAAACGAATTTGCACTGAGCATGGTTGAGTGGTTTGGAAGGGGTGGGAGGGGTAGGGGCAGGGGCAGAGGTAGGGGCAGGAGCAGAGGCAGGGGCAGGGGCAGGGGAAGGGCTCGGGAAGAGCTGGAGAAGCTGGAGTCAGAGACCTCCTCAGAATCCTCAAGTGAAGGAATGGGAGATGGGGAGTGGGCACGAAAGTGTACCCTACAAGCAGGGAATGAATGTCGAAACATGAACTGAAGTTCGCAAATATGTGCTTAAAACCAGAGGCCTCACAACCCTTATTACTCGCAAATTAATAAATGTAATTATTTCAAGACCTCGCAATCAAAGGATCATTAAGGTATTCAACTATAGCTAGCCGTTCCCCATCCAGGTTCAGTGACAGGATGCTTTTCCAACCCAATGTCCAAAATTGTATACGCAATTGAGTGCTCAAAATTAAACCTGCCCAGCCTACCGCATGCAAGGTAAGGTAAGGTTTCAAGGCTGTATCTACCGAACAAGTGCAGCTTAGCCGGTAGTGGCCTCCAGTGAGGTCCAAACCTCGAACCCACAGGTTGCTACCGCGTGCAAGCCTGGCTTACATCAGCTCCAGTGCAGTTTCATTGCTTTTGAGCAGGCTGCCACCACTCACCTTGATCATATACTTATGTCTTTGCACAGGAGAACAACCATGCATCAGCAGAGGAAGTGTTGGGTTTGCAGTCAAACTTGGAAGGTGCAGAGTTGAGGCTACGGGCTGCAATTGTAGACAGCCGGAATGATCAATGATATTCAGACCAATGAACTGATGAGTGCCGTACTTGCCATGAAGGTATGAGCTACAGCTCTCAACAATTTTTTTACGTAAGGCAACTTTTTTACGTAAGGCAAATTTGTAATTTAAGGCAAATTTGCTGGAAAGTTGCTATTTAATTAAGACAGTTTGAAGGTCTCAATGCCGCCCTTAATGGCCATCAACGATTCAACTGTGGTCAAGTCTTGTCTCTCAAGTGCACAGGCACAATCATGCAACAAAGCAATGTACTATGCTTATTGGAGTGATGTGCACCAACGAATAGATCAGGCAAGGCTTTCGTCATGAATGATACATGTAAATGCTCATTGAAGGCACCGTGGATGACAGTCATGTTCGCCATGGCACTGTGTGGAGGACAGCGACTGTCTGGTGCCTTCACCAGGCACAGTCTCTTTCCCCCAACAAAGTTCGCCGCCGAGTGAGTTCTGAGAGCATCGCATACCATGGTCTTTCTCCCTCACTTTTTCCCACCCTTGCTTTATTTGTTATAAGTTACAAGTTAGGATTAACCGCCAGTTTGTTATTAGGTCGCTCTTAGTGGCCGCGCTCGGTTGAAGTGCGGTTGAAAAATTTCAGCCGCGTTCCAACCGCTTCAACCGCATTTCAATTGAGCCAGGAAATTTCTGACGGCTAACGGCAAGTCGCTACAGCTTTTTCCATGGCATGGGAAAGGATTACAATGAACACAAAAAAAAAGGCCTTCACTGAAGGCTTCAGGCAAGAAGTGCCTCAAGAAACAGAAAACTACGTAGGCAGTGAAACCACTCCTTACATCAATTAAGGAAAAGGAGACACATTGGCCCAAAGGGCCGCCTCCACTAGGTAAGGTAAGGTTTCAAGGCTGTATCCACCGAACGAGGGCAGCTTAGCCGGTTGGCCTCCAGTGAGGTTCGAACCCCGAACCCACAGGCTGCCAGGGTGGATAATCGACTTGCCATCTCAGGTGCCCCGCCGCCTCCACTAGGGAAAAGGAGAATTAGTGAGATCAGATGATCTGGAGGGTGACAAGCCGCCCCCAGCTCCAGACCATGATCTTGAGAGCAACTGGATTTTTTAGAGCACGTACTACGTGCTAGTAGTTGTTAGTTTGTGTGCATAGAGCACAGAATGAGCATGTAACTTGAAAGCAATCTTATGGGCTTTTTGTGTGTCAAGACCGAGCTCTTTTAGGTGATTCAAAGTGTGTGTGGAATAAAAAGAGCCTCCTACACCAAGAAGGATGGTGTGAACTTCACACTGTGAAGGATAGCTTTCCTAGCCTTAAAGTGCTTGCAAAGAACATCATGATGGTGCTGTTTTCTAGAGGCCCCTAAATGGTGTCCAGGCCGCAAATCTTCACAGTTACCGGTATCTCCACAATTAACAGTTACTAAGCCTCAACGAGGTGTATTTCCCTCTTGCTGACATTGAGCTCATGAGCTCTTCGTATATTGCCACTGGGTTGGTAAGGTAAGGTAAGGTTTTCAAGGCTGTATCCGCCGAACGAGGGCAGCTTAGCCGGTTGTGGCCTTCAGTGAGGTTCGAACCCCGAACCCACAGGTTGCGAGGGTGGATAATCGACTTCCCATCTCAGGTGCCCCGCCGCCTGCTTGCCACTGGGTTGTCTTGGGCGTGACACCTGGTGCAAATGAGGAGTGGTTGGCGATGTGAATTTTACAGTAGGCAAGGGAGGACCAAAATAGCAATAGCATCAGGGCAACTAGAGGTGAGTCTAATTCTGGCACATTAACGAGCACCAAAAGCCAGCTGGGTTGTGTCCTGTAGTAGTGTCCTTAGCATGCTCAGGAATTTGAAGATTCATTTGGGCCAAATGGTTAGTGATGCCGGCATCCAAATGGACTTAACAACTTACCAGAGAGCCTTTGCTGATGGCTTTGATTATAAGCCTGCAGGCAACATTGTGGTGTTCAGTGATCATACCCGAGATGTGTGTACGATGACACCCTGCGCAAATATGGAGAGCACTCAGTATTAGGCTAGTACTATCTGCTTGCTGACAGAGTGAACACTAAAGGCTGGTGGACATTTTAAAGTGGACAGAGCGTTTCTAATTGAGAAGGGTGCCTGTGCGGCAGTGGAAGATATTGCATTTCATTTGGAGAGACATGCTCCCAAACGCATTGCTTATGCCTTTGTGGACTCGTGGAAGCAGACTCTGGTAATATGAGTAATTCCCTGTTTTTTAGTTGGCATAACCCAGTTTGAGTGCATGGTTTGAGTGCAGGTGAGTTTTTAATGCTGCTTGGAGATTTGGAAGGTTAGTCAATCAGGGGCTGCCAGCAGTGTGTTGGGGAGCTTCAGTGCCAGATCCTTGTCGATCAATTCCTTTAACAGCTAACCACTGGTTAGGCTGGCAGCTAATATCAAATAAGGGATTGCCACCAGAGTCTGCGGTGCGGATGGTTGTTCCAGCTGGGATAGTGCTGATTTTCGCTCGCTGTGCTGTCGATTGGCAGCTTCCAGCTGGCCCCTGGGCCTGATATCTTCGCAATACTTGACTTCCACTGGCACAACTTGTGCACATCTTGAAGATGGATATGCTGCTGGAAGTGTAGAGATTGATTACATGACCTCCTGTCCTAAGCATCATCATGAAATGGTGACCAACCTTTAAAAACAAACATTATGATAATACCTTTTTGAAGTATGTAATTCTCTGCTCAGCGTTCATCAACCACGAACACATTATTCTGAAGAGTAATGCCATTACTTTACCAGTGGCAAAAAAAAGACTGGTCGTGGAGAAGCATGTGTTTCAGGGATGGAGCATTCGCCTGTTTTTGATTTAAAATGGTTCAGTGAAGTTTAGAAAACGCCGAATGGATTGATCAAACGTTTGCCTGTGAGCTTCAAGAGAAGGTGGAGGAGGGGGAGGCATTAACTCATGCCAGCTGACCCTCCCCCTTCCCCCCCAATCCCTGATTCCACATTAATAGATTTAACAACAATGCTCAAGACTATGCTGTTAACATAAACATCTGGCTTCCAGACGCTACCTATCTTCTGCTATGAGCACTTTAAATTTTGGTTTGGGTTGCAGGCCTTTTAGGCTTCAGCTAAGCTGCCCTCGTTTGGCGGATACAGCTATGCAACCTAACCTGACCTAACCTGAGCTGTTAACGTGGGGCCACTGTAAGGTGCAAAACGGAGCAAAACAGTGCATCACAGGGCCCATTTTGAAGAGGGTCTATGAAATTTGCGATTATGTTTTAGGTACCCAAACTTACACACCTACCACATCCACCACAACCTCTTAGAGACTGTCATCAAAGCAATCCGCAACACTGCGACACTCTCCATCAAATTCCTGAAACTTCAAGCTCATACCGGCATTATTGGTAATGAGTGCGCTGATCAGATAGCAAAGCATGTGGCCAAACATCCAGAAGCTGCTGGCACTGGTATAAAAATGGCAGGGCCACCCTGCGTCACGAAGGTAACCCTTTTCACAGCATCATTTGGCTTGCAACCTCCATGGATGATCCAAACGCACAATGTCCTATTATCGACAACGGTAATCAATCCCAACCTTACCAACCCCATATGCGCTACCTCCCCAACAAACGCGACACGCTTCAAGCACACATGCATAAGGTCCACAAACTAGGCAACGAACAAACTGATACCAGCTACTACACTGCTACTTAATCAAGAATAAGAGTGCCCACAGCAAAATCAGTAATGGTGTCTGGTCTATACTAAATACTACAGGTAGTACCTGGCATCTCTTAGAAGGATATACCATAGGTAGTACCTGGCATCTTTCACAAGGAAAAAGAGAGTGATTATATACCGGTCTGGTACGATTTACAACCAAAAACACGCTGTCCGTATCAAGCAGTCCAACAGCCTTAGTTGCCCCATCTGCTCCTGCCAAGACAGTGCACTTCACATCCTCTCATGGTGCCAGCATCCCATCATTAGAAGCATGGTGACCGAACGCAGGTAGACTTAAAACAAAAGCCATAACTTACTTGAAGTAAAGGTTCCCTAGGATCCTGTCTTGTATCCACAGATGTGGGCAGTGTTGACAAGCATCGTATGCAAAAATTTTCAAATACCTGACAGCAGAATCCAGAATTCCTCCGGCTTGGATTTTTGCTACAAACCACAATCGAAGAGATAGACTCACTTCTCGCCCTGACGCCATTTTAGTGACTCCAAAGACATGCAATATCAATTCCCAAAATCAACAGAACCATCCCGATGATCAAGGCCTTACTTAAAGGAGTGGAAGGAGGGTAATTTGGGATAGGGGGCAGGGTTCTTAAGCGGCAGCCACCGCAGCTGGAGGCAGACCCCCATCACCAGCCACAACTTACCGGCCTAGACAGACTCGCCCCGAGAACCTCCCTTGGCAGCGTCGAACCACCCATCTTATTGAGATCAAGTACTGTGGAGACACTCGCCCTGAGCAGCAGCTCCAAGCTGCCCATGCTCAGCATGGTCACCTTAGACGCAGCATTGTAGGAGACAATGTTCTTCATGTCATTCTCTTAAGTGTACTAACTTCTAGTAACTAACACTCGAGAGAGTGTGTGGTCTGAACAAGCTTATGACTCATAAGCTGAGCATTCTCCTCACCTTCAAACCAATCAGGAGAGATCTGCTGGCTTCTCTGCCCGCAACCCTCCTGATCCTCACTGACTGCTTTCTTCTTTTTCTGGTGAAGGGGCTTTTCTTCCCAAGTGGCCCCTTTTGGGAAGGGTATGATCATTGCAACAGGAGGTTGCAATTGCTAACCGGTGCCAGCCGCGAGAGGCCAAAAGGGTTGGGGTGCAAGTCCCCCCGCTCCTTCAAAGGAGTAGGAAGGTGCCAAAAGTGGCATCCACCACCGGAGTTGGTCGGACCCTTTTGGCCAGGTCTGTTAGACTGTTACACCTTTTCCTTAATTGATCTGAGGAGTTTTTTCGCTGCTTGCGTAGATTTTCTTTTTCTTCTTTTTTTGTTTTACAGTTTGGCAAATGATTGCGTGCCCTTAGACTTTCCTTGCTAGAGGAGCCTGCTTTCCTTCCTCCCTTAGAGCGCCTTTGAGCTTGTCTTTCTGAGTTTCGTTTTTCACCGAAACTTCCATCCAGACACTACCTTTCTTCATGAGTTTCAACCACTTTAGATTAGGCCCAGGTTGCAGGCCTTCTAGGTTTCAGCTCAGCGATTCGACTATCCACCCTCACAACCTGTGGGTTCGGGGTTCGAGCCTCACTGGAGGCCACAACCGGCTAAGCTGCCCTCGTTCAGCGGATACAGCCTTGAAACCTTACCTAGGTTTCAGCTCAGCTGCCCTCGTTCGGCGGATACAGCTATGTAACCTAACCTTACAGTTCGGCAAATGATTCGGTAAAATTTGAATTCGCAAATGATTTGAAATGCGGGAATGCTCCATCCCTGGTGTGTTTGGTGCAAGCACCAGACAGTCCTACACCCTCATTACACTGTCTCGACAGTTATTGTCAATTAGTAAGGACATGCAGAGCAGGGCCCTCCAAGCAAAGCCAGTGCCAAATGAGGGCAAATAGCCGAGCCCCGTCAAACCCCAACAAAAACTAAAGGATAGGCAGGGGAAAAATTAATGGCAAATACAGTGGAAAACCTTGTCGCTCGGTGAACAGATCAATGATAACAGGCAAACATAAATCATTGCGCCCTGACTAGCAGAAGAGCACCAGCGGTGCCGAACAAATACATAGATACGAATGGGTACGTGATCCAGGGCATCAAACTTTGAAAGAAGGTCGTACCATACTGGACCCTTGGGGCTTACATGGGTAGTACTGCTTGGCCATGTTTTGCACGCAGATGATGGTGCATCACGCCCACAACTGCGGAGGAGCTCTACTTATGCTCCTATACCAAGGCAATCTATCACTGGCTCTGGCTGGCTGCCTTCTTGGCCTTCTGCTCTGCAGACCATTTATCCATTGCTACACTGTATAAATAGGTACCCAGTATGGCAATAGAAGACCCAACCTGCATGTGGCAACCACAATTATCAATTGTAAGTTATCATGCTCATTTGGCTGGTAAAATCACAGGAAAAGTCAGCCAGTTCACAGCACATGCTGGCGTAGACAACTGGACTAGGCAACACCTAGAGCCAAAGGATTAGTTTTAAGTTTACTGCTTTGTCAAACTCATACTACGGAGGGCAAACACTGAGGGTCGGGTTACCACATCAAGCACTCGAAAGCAATGGGCCATTAAAGCATGTCCTACTCAGAAGACTTACCCAATTCATGGCAGACACAGGATTTTTAAAGAAGAGCACAGACGAGACAACCACAGCAACTCGTTTCATGGTATTGCCCACACTAAATGTGACAGGAGTGATGCCCAGATCCAGGACCATATAGGAGGCCTGAAGCACAGATAAGGGAAAGAAAGGAGCACAGCACTGGATTTTAGTGCATAAGCTAGGAAGACCAAGCAGTAGGCTTGAGGCAAGCAGCCTGCAGCACCTGACACCTGTGTGTGATGTGTGATGAGGAGCCAATTTACATGACGCACAAACTCATATCATTAAGGAACTCAGATAGTGGATAAGGGTGTGTCGGGGTAGCTAAGTAGCACCTTGGTTTATAAGCATTGAGCATGCAAAAGAGGATGCCCACATCAAAGATCTCCTGCATATCAATAACATGTTGAGGCAATACACAAAGGAGAGGTTGAACGGGCTAATCCCAGCTGCCTGACAAACATCAAGCAAGGGAAACACAGGTGAGAGTAGCAGCGCATGCACACTGATCATTAACTGACAGATTGCTCTGCAGTTCGTCCAACTCGCAAGTTCATGCACAAGTATAAGGTATTAGGGCTCACAAACAACCACACACCTGATTGTATAAATGGTAGAAAGCACCACTGAGGGCGAGTAGCTGCAATAACTTGGCCTTGCCCACTTTTTCAACTGCTGCATTCCATGCAGGCATCCACTGGCTGCCCTCAAAATATACAGCCGCCGGGGCACAGTACAGCAGGGAGACAATGGAGATGAGGCCAAAAAGGTTGATTCCGTCCACATGCTGCAGCCGCGTATCAAGCAACGGAAAACATACTTAACAAGCCAGGAGATGGTCTGGCAGAGGCAACAATAGGTCCTAATCAACCTTTCCCGGCAGGACCTGGGGTTTTGATGGGATGATAGACATTAAGAAGTCTGCAAGCAATTTACGGACACCTCTTCTTTACCAGTGAATAATAAAGTGGTATAACAAACCACAAGCAGGAAAATTCAGGGGGGTCTGTGGCATGTTTGGCATGCCCGGAACTACTTTTTAGAAATTTCCGGGAAGCCTAGAGCCAAACGCTTCCGGTTTGACCCTAGGAAGAGAGCCCAGCCGGGGGGCATTCGTTGCAAGTGATACAATTTCAGGATAACGAGTACTTGCAGCCTTGCGTGCAAAGTGGTTCCCATGATTGGGAAATTCCTTGGTCATGTGAACGTCTTAACTTTCAGTGTTGAGCTTGTTACTTTGCAATAATCATGAGTTGGGTGCATGGCTACTGCAGCTCGGATCATGGTGTGCAGTATTAATCAAGCCATTGCTCCATCCTTACAATCGATAATCAATTTTATCATACTTAAAAAAGCCTGCATGACAGCCTTTAATTCAGTCGTATCAGTAGGACATTTGCTGTGGGGGATGGGTGAAATTCATGTTAGAATTCCACCACACAGATTGTCCAACTCCTCTGCCGTGCATGCCTCATCCATTTTTCCTTTTTTCACACCAGCACCTTCAGGCAAAATGCATTTGCCTCTTCATCCATCTATCCCAAATGGGTGAAGAGGCATCATCACCATTCGCTCAACCACGCATCAAAATTGTAAGACAATTGACCCTTCACCATCTTCATCATCAAAACTTCAAGTCCATATTGTCTTTCCCCACGCCAATTCCGTTGCAAAAAAGATCCAACTCAATTTTACACACATGCTCAAACAGCCGCAATTTCTAATCTTCTCTCACTTCTCAAATCCAGGGGAACAAAAGAGTGGGTCTTGGGCAATTCCCCTCGCCCTGGCCCTCAGCATGCATCATGCTGCATGATCATTGATTCATGCATGCTGCTTCCCTAACAGGTTGACCCTTGGCTGTCCAGCACAGCCTGGATCAGCCTGTCTTAAAAGATTTTGAGACTTGCAAGCTGTTGAGTTATCCATGGCGAATGCATTTGCTGCTCCCACCTGGCTCTTGAGGGTGCATTTGAGGGGATTCTTGTCTGTGGCCAGGGCTTCCCCCAGACCAACGACCCGGATCATGGGGGAGACCAGGCAAATGACTGTGTCTGCCTTTTTCCTCCCCACGCTCATTCTGACTAGGGGCGGGAGTGGAAGCGGGAGTGGGTGAAGGAATGGCAAACCCCATGGAGACCCCATCAGCCAGAGGTGCTGGATGGAATGAAGGTTGTCAAGACAGACCATGCAGCAGCATTCCCTGCCCTCCTTACCTAACAAATTACAGAGGGAGGCCCAAGGTATCCATGGAGGAGGCAGGTTGGGCTGGGGCCCCTTCCCTCACCCTTTCTTCGTTGTTCTTTTGACTTAAATTTTATATCCCAGAAATCAAATTTTAATCTTTCTGGACACCCGGAAGTGAAAGCAATGAAATTGCCTGTCATCCTTGACCAGCTAAGTAAACGTCTTCAGGGCCCGGCCGGGCTGAACTTCCCTGAAACCAAGAAAATTTCAATTTTTTCTGCCTAGAGGCTGCTGTCATAAGCCCCTTCCAGCTACTCTGTCTGCCAACTCCCCACTTGCTTAGCTGCTGCTCACCCTGCCTGCATCTGCAGCTGCTGCTTCTTTGAATCAGTTGCATTCCTGAATCACCATTAATGACGTTCAAATTTGTTGAGCGGATTAAAGCAGAGCTGTGAGATATCTTGTGAGAATTCCCAAGGAAGAAAGTGAAAGTCATCACTGATGAGATGTCCTCCCTTCCCCAAAAACCAACTGCACATTCATGCCTCCTAAATTTCCTTATGACTCCATGTATTTCAAAGCCTTGGCTGGGGTCTTCCCTAGATTTGGCAAGACGGCAAAATTTGTTGCAAAATGGGAAGGATGAGGGTATGCAGCTACCTATGCGTGATAATCGATTGTAATTACAGCTAGCTAGGATCACCGTGTCCACAACGCCACCTGGATAAGCATCATGCAAACTTCAAGCAATATCTGTATATTTATATCTATTTATTTGAGAGCCTGCCTGCCTGCAGCATGCACAGACCATGCCAACCTCAAAGGTAAGTATGATTGCTGCTGGCACTCACAGCCACTAGGCTAATAAACAATTTGTATCTACCAACAGTCGTAAAATTTCTGCACATCGCACCTTGTAGTTGACCAGCGACTTTTTAGACAGGATATTCCTGAGAACCATGCCCAAATTGGATATCATGGCATTGTTGAACCCGTTCCAAGCAAAGCTGACCTGGGGGTACACGCAGAACGGCCACAAGAAGTGAAGGACGTAGCAGCTACATGATTTCAGAGCTGTGCAGCAATCAACATAAGTGAGCGCATTTGATCCTTTGCAAGCAGAAGTCCTGCTTTTTAATGGAAGACATTGCAGAGTTCCATTACCGATGCATCCGCGTGTGAGTGACGGAGGGACAAGGGCCAGAAAGCATGCAGGGGTCTATCTGCCCTAGGCTTTTTCAGAAGCTTTTTCAGAAGCTTTTTCAGCTTTTCAAGCAGGTCACCTAGTACAGCACCTGTCTGACGCTGCCCGGCTTCTTATGCAACAAAAGCAACATCCACAAAAGTACTGCACCTCCTTCATAGCCGACATGGCACATCCTGCCACGATAGGCACCAAGCTGAGCCACACATATATTGGGTAGGCTTGGCCCAACATTGGCCCTGAAAGCGCCACGCTGAACGCCTGCGCACATCAAGAAGAAGCATGCGCTCTCGCTGCCGCCAATCCATCATGAGTTGCACCCAAGCCTGCTTGCTTCAGCAGCCATGCTGTGAGCAGCAGCAGGCATCTAAGGTCTAACAAGCACGCACAGTAGCCTGGCCAACAGAGCATTGCTCTTGCTTTTGAGCTGATGTCCGCTCAGTCATTCACAACCCAACAAAGCACAGCTGTGGAAAGCAGGGTTGGGTCATACATATTTTATCGCATTTTACGCATTGAAAAAAGGACAAAATTTGCGAATTAAAAAAAAACCGGTTTCAAATGCGGGTTCCAATGCAGACCCCCCCCCACGCCGGCCTTACCTTCGTCCCTGCTCATTTCCTCTCTCGGTGACTTTACTTAGCGTAATCAAATTAAGAGAAATTAGTAAGTTTTAAGCAGTCTATTTCTTATCTACTCCTTATCGCTGCTGCTGTCGTCTGCATCACTGCCCTGGCACTCCTCATCGTCGCTGAAGACTTCCCATGCTTGTGCCTGAGGCCCCTGCTTCAGGGACTGGATACGCTCAGCCAAGCGCAGGTTGCTGTACAGCCACACCAGTTCGCATGCGCGCGATGTGTTCAAGCGGTTCCGGCTGTTGCTGTGCACGAAAGAAAACCAGTTTTGCTCGCATTTGCTGCTGTACTCCTGTCGAGCTGGCGCTGCGCTGCTGCTGCTCCTGCTGCTGCCTTGTTCTGAGCATCAATGGCCCTCACCTCATCCAGGACAGGCTGCAGGACTGCCTCATCTGCTGTGCACTTTGCTACCCCACAAGCTGGATTAATGTGCGGGAAGTGCTCCCTGATGCGGGAAGCACCACCTACAAAGATATGCTTGCAGTACTTGCACTCCACCTTGTGCTGGTGCGACTTGTCTTTCAGCTCGATGATTGTGACATGATCCCACTCCTTCCCCTTTTCTATAGGCATTTTGAATATATATACATAAGTATGCATAGGGGTGGTTATAGGTAGCTGGGGGGGCAGTTGGGGACTCACAGGCCCCCCTCTACCCCCCCTAACCACTACCTTCAAGGATGACCCCTAAATGCGGACGCATTGATGTTAAATACGCTAATTGTTCGTATCATACGCGCATTGGTCCGGGCAAATGAACGCATGACCCAACCCTGGTGGAAAGTATCTGTGATTCACAGTGCCACCTATGGTCATGCATCTCTCATCTCTGGCCTGTTTGCTCAAGTACTACCTTGCTTAAACAAGGTTCAGCTGCAAAAATCCTGCATGATCCCAATGAGCGGATGGTTACCCTGGCCTTGTCAAACTGCCAGGCCAGCTGCAACAATCTCCCTGAGTGTGCCGAACTCCATTCACTCACCGGCTCAGCAGACTTGACAATGTGAGCAAAGCTGACAGCCATCTGGCTAAAGCTCAAGCAAGCGCTGACGTGTCCAACAACATGGAAAAACGCCACAGGGAGGAGGGCTACGAGGAAGCCTTTGTCAATCTTTGGCACAGGCTGCAGCCTTGTAGCCCATAGGCCAAGCATGAAGAGCCCGCTTGCAGCTGCAAGTAAGAAAGATGCATGGGGAGCAGGTGAGCAAGAGAGAGGGAGGGGCTTAGTCTTGCATGGCAAAATTGAACAAGCATGTCAATCTCCTTGTCTGCATACTCATGCAAATGGATGGGGACGCATATGTCGGCACACGTGCAGCAACATTTACGCACATACACGTGTGGACTCACACATGACACGTCGGAAAAACACCCTCACACACCCTCAATAAACCCTCACGCACACATTCACATGAGCACCTGCATCTGTGTATGCGCACGTACCTAGTTGCCAAGTCGACACCAGCCATGGGCAGGAGAAAGTGTTGAGCGTGCTTTTGTTCAAAATGTTGAAGATGATATTAAAAGCGTACCTGCATTGCGTAGCAAATGAAGGCACCACTTCAGAAACATGCATGAGACTGCATGAGACTGGCAGTGTCAGTCCTTTGAGCAGACAAAATGGCTATTAAATCAGCAAGTACCGACATGGTGGTGATTGTGAAGGTCAGATAATGATGGCTGACGCATGAAGGCCAAGCCTCCTCACTCACCAGCCCAAGATATAGACAGGCATCTTCCACTTCGCTGGTACAGTCTCTTCCCCCCCTTGATCTGGAGAGCCAGCAGCTGCACCAGCAGCTGCCCGCACACTCACATCTGGGCGGGACGATGAATAAATCTGCGTGGAGGTGGGAGAAGTTCATGGAAAGGCTGGGAACACATTGCATGAGACGCGGCACCTACTGGTGAGATTGAATTTTCACCGTTTCATTTGGACCATAGCAACTCTGCTTGCACACTCTGTCTGTGGAGTATCATGCTGGTGAAGAGAGCACTGCAGGAGTAAGCTAGAGCAGCCAGCTAGACTCATGCCACAAATCCAGAAAACTTTGAGGTGCTTCAGCAGGATCTGAGCCCTTGCTGCCGCTGCATCATCAAGTTGGTTGCACTGGCACATGCCCACAGATCCGGGGTCCATGCCATGTTGTGCAATGGCAGCTGCAGAGACGATTATGAGCTAAGGCCTGTGCACACCATCTGCCGTATTGGACCTGGCAGAGAGACGAACAATTGTGCATTTGGACTAGTCCAGGCATGTGCAAGCGAGCTTGCAGCAAAGTACCCAGTGATGTGAACACACTAGGAGAATGAGTAAGACGGCACAAGCACTGATGCGGAGCATCTGCTGCTCTTCCCGCAATTGCAGAGGCGAATCGAGTGACGCATCAACGCTCACATGCTCAGGGGACCCAGGGATGGATCTGCTGCCCTCCATCCTGCATGGCTGTCTACGCCACTGCCTTTGAGGGCCGCAATGCAAAGAGAGGGCAGCAGGTGCGCGCATCTGCACAGGGTTGGCAAGGGGGAGGGGTGCAAGGGGAGACTTGGAAAAGTCTGACCACCTGCTGCTGCTGCTGTTGCTGCTGTTGCGAGGGAGGATGCTACTGCAAGAAAAGGAGGTGGGGGCGGAATGGTGCTGTAGGCTGCCCATGCTGCTCCTCATGGCCGCCTATCACGTTTAAAGGGTGTCGTGATCGAGGAGGGCACAAAAGCGGGAGCCCCGTAAGCAGCTAGGATACCCAAATTGTGCTTAAGCTTTGTTTGCCAATATCAAAAGCGACACAATACGTCGCTAAGATCGCCAATGCTCGATCAAGGGCACAACCAGCCACGAAATCGACCACGCGCTTAACTTAAAAACCTTTAATTTGCTCGTATAATTTAGCTTCCTTCGTTCATACGATTTTGAAGTTGGGGAGAATGTCGGAGTGCACTACGGTGATCATGGACAACTCGGAAGATGTACGCAGCGGGGATTACGTGCCCACGCGTTTCTCCGCCCAGGCTGACGCCGTGAACCTGCTGGCCGGTGCTAAGACCCAGGCGCACCCCGAAAACACCGTGGGAGTGCTGACCATGGCTGGCAAGACGCCCCAGGTGCTGGTCACGCCCACACAGGACCTGGGCCGTGTGCTGAACTGCATGACCGAGATTGATGTTGAGGGGCACTCCAACTTTAGTGCAGCTGTGCAAATCGCTCAGCTTGCCCTCAAGCACCGCCAGAACAAGAACCAGAGGCAACGTGTGGTCATCTTTGTGGCCAGCCCCCTGAAAGAGGACAAGGTGGGCATGTGGTTTGCAGGGGAGAGGGGCAGACCCCTGTGCAGGGGGGGCCTAGGAGTTTGATCACACGTGGTGCTCACCTGTCCTACCCAGTTGGCTCCTGGTTATGCATCTGTACGCCGCTTTCGTGGAGAATATGCACGCAGCCTTGGCCCATGCGGATCCCAGAGCACAGACCAACGAACGACAGCTTTTTTGTGCACATGGTTGCACAGCAGCACCAGCGCCAGGGGTTGATAGGCAATGTCACAATGCTGCAAGGACAGTGCGCGCATTGTTTTCATATAAGGTCCATGCATGGACATGGGCAGCGTGCATTGCATGTGTGCAACATCTTGCTGAAGGAGACAAGCTGGGCTATGTGCCAGCATACGTCGTGTCACTGGCAGGGACTGCATTTTAGGAAGTCTTGCATCAGAATGAGCTTGCATCAGTTTCCAGCATCGACACTAGGGACCGTGTGTGTTGCATTCACAGACAGCACGCACCAGCTCGCCTTCCCGACCTGCATTTTGCGGCAGGACACTCTGATCAAGATCGCTAAGAAGTTGAAGAAGAACAGTGTCGCGGTGGATGTTGTCAGCTTCGGCTGTGAAGCTGAAAATGACGAGAAGCTGACCGCCTTCCATGAGGCAGTAAATAGCAACAACAACAGCCATCTTGTGAGTGGGTTGCACCCATGCCAGCCGCATTGTGCCAAAACTTGGAACACAGCCATCTGAGTGCAACACTCCTGTGTGAGAAGCCTGCCTTGTCGCATCTGACTGCCAAATTTGTGCTCTTGTTGGCAAAATGTACAATCCATGCTCTCTCCACCTCCAACAGTATCCTTATGTGATGTGCAAAGCCTGGCTGACTGCCTGCCATGCTGCGGCAAGTGTTTGGATTGTGAACACGATAGCACAGCTCGGCTGCATTGGCAATGTTCCTGCCTGAAAATAAGCGCACGTCTGTTGACCCTCAGGGGTCTACTGCAAGAGCACTTGTCAACTTGCTCAGACCTGCAACTGCATGTGTTTGTGGGGGTTGCTGAGGAGCAGCTCCGCTGCGTGCTCGCTTCTGCTTGACATTGTCACATTTTCCTGTTACAGGTCACTGTCCCCCCAGGACCTGTCCTGTCAGATGTGCTCATTGGCTCTCCCATCTTTCAAGGCGAGGGTGGAGACTTTGGCGGTGCAGGCGCAGCTGAGGGCGGTGCTCCCTATGAGTTTGGTGTAGACCCCAACATGGACCCTGAGCTCGCACTTGCGCTGCGTGTGTCCCTGGAGGAGGAGCGTGCACGCCAGAATGTGGTGGAGGGGGCTGCAGGAGCTACAGCAGCAGGGCCAAGCGGGGCAAGTGATTCAGCAGGTGGGGCTGCGGCTGAGGCCAAGGGGACAAAGCCTGGGGAAGGGCCGGCAGCGGCAGCAACAACAGCAGCAGCAGCTGGGGCTGAGGGAATGGAGCTGGATGAGGATGCCCTGCTGCAGCAGGCCTTGGCCTTGTCCATGCAAGCAGACCAGGAGAAGAAGTTAGAGGGGCAAAGCTCAGCACCCCCAGCCTCCTCCAAGCAAGAGCCACCCCAGCAGCAGCCACAGCCACCGCCGTCGCAGCCGCAACCGCAGCCGCAGCAGCAGCCTCCATCACAGGGGGATGCAAGCATGTTTGACAACATGGAAGATGAGGAACTTCAGAGGGCGCTTGCGATGTCCATGCAGGACTCAGAACCCAATGACAAGGTGTGTGCTGCGTTGCAAGTGCCGGCTGAACAGGCAGTCTGAAGCAAAACATGCTTTGTGCATGCTAGACCTTGTTCCAGCTCTTATTTGAGAGGCTTTCAAAACATTTGATGTTGTGCTGTGACCACTGGAAGATCACTTATTTGCCACGTGCATGCGTCGCTAGATTGTTGGAAGTTGGTTTTGGACTTGAGCACCATCCAGACTAAGGCACTAGCATGAAGCTTGGACACACTAACATGTATCATCATCACCATCATCACCATCATCATCAGCAGCAGCAGCAGGAGCAGCAGGTTCATCAGCAGCAGGGAAGAAATCTAACTCGCACATGCACCCAATCCAGTAAGGTGGCCAAGCTCCGTCTCACTCCATGCTTTGTGTTGAGACAGCTCTGATACAACATGCTGCGTCCTCGTCGTTTGTTGTTGAGGTAACCTTGGTTGCATGCGCTGCAGGACAAGGAAAAGTGAGCTGGAGGTGGCCTGCTGAAGAGACGTGTTGAGGCCTTGGGTGTCCTGGAATCATATCAGCTGAAGCTCTTAGAACGTTTTGAGGCATGCCGCTCTGAACTCCTTTGATGTAATGTCCTTGCTCATTGCAACCGTGCTTAATGCCCCTCTCATCAATGCAAATATTTTAGTTACCAATGGTAGGAGCGTCGTATTGCCTAGCTAAATATTAGAATTTAAGAATATTTAAGTCGGACAGTGAGAGGAAGGGAGTAGAAGCAGGTGAGGTGTGTCCCATTTGTCTGAGCTTGCTCAGGCTCTGTCCATCACCATCTTGTGCGCGCTTTAAGCTGAACTGTCCTTCATACCCAGTGTGCGTGCGGCTGTGAGCTGCGCGTTGGCAACGGTGATGTGGGAAAAAGGCCAGGAACTCCTGAGCTGCAGGCTTCGCCCATCGCTTGCCCCCCCCCTTGCAAGGCCTGTGCTCCTTCTTTCCGGCTCTGTGTCTTTTGTCACCTTACTTCACTGGCTGTCGAGGAATTGATATGCGCATCGGTACGAATTGGTCACCTCTCCTTGCACCAGCAGGTGCAAACCAGGCCTCAACCCTGCAAGCAAAGCCTAAAAGGGCTTGGCCTGAGAGGATTAGGTGGGAAGAGTGATGATGCTGCGGGGCTTAGGGGTGCCAGCATCAGTGAACAACATCCCTGGACTTGCACCCTCAATACCTGGACTCTGGAGGGGTAGCCAATACCATCCTACAGGGCTGCAGCAGCATCGTCATGTCTGTGGACCGCCAGCAGCAGCATCGTCATTATGGCCCGCGAGTAAAGCCCAGCCGTGCCAGGGAGGGCTACCGACGCCCAGTGGCAGCGAGGGCTTACTGCTGCCCCCGATGTGGCCACAACATCACACGGCGTTGAGGCGGAAGCAGCCCATGGCGGGACATCATCGGCAAGTTGGGACTGCAGCTGCTGCAGCGGGCGGCTTCGCGCAGCCCTCTGATGACAGCAGCAGCCTGCAGGGCAGCAATTCAGCAGGCAGCACCGTTCCTGCTCAAGAAAAGCTGCCCCACCGCTGGAAAGTGGTGTTGATGATGGCTGTAAGTATTTGTTGGGCCACTTGTTGGGCACTCTCACTTTCCCACTGGTTTGTGGCCTGGAAGCACGATGCTGCTAGTGTCGCCAAGCATCTCTGGCATGCACAGCGTGCAGTGATGCCCACTGTAGGCAAGTGCCCTGCAAGAGAGGAAGCAGCGTGCTGTGCAGGTGCGCTGGCACTAGTCTGCTCGACAGGTGTGCCTGGTGTGTGGCTCGCATGATCATGTGCACTGTGCTGGGTGTGACCCGCAGGAAGACGCAATCTCCCCCCTGCGATGCCACTGTCCTGTGTTGTTGGGGTCGTGTTGCATCGGTACTTTAGCCCGCAGCTGTGCGCATCAGCCTTGACATGCATGCTGGCCCTTCATGCGAACCCTGCCTGTGGCATGCTTGCAGGTAGCATTTGTATTGTGCAACATGGACAAAGTCAATATGTCGGTGGCTGTCATTCCCATGGCCCATGAGCTGGGCTGGAGTGCTTTAGATCGCGGCCTTGTTTCGTCTTCATTCTTCTGGGGTTACACAGCCACCCAACTCCCGGGTGGATACATTGCCACCAAGATTGGTGGCACCAAGGTGCTGGCTGCAGGAGTGGCACTTTGGTCATTTGGGTGAGTTGGCATTCGCTTGCTGTGTGCGCCAACATAGTCAGCTTTACATCCAGATCATGCCACCAGCCCTTTGCATGATGCCTGGAGGGAGACAGGAAATCTGGGCTCTGCACGAGCATCCATACCTGTTTGCTGTTGAGAACAAAGAACCTGATGCACTAACTGAGCATTCATGCGCGCGTACAAATGAGCCCTACCGCAATTTTATGCATGCCAAAGTGCCAACTTCCCTCCCTTGCCTTGCCTGCAGCACCTTAATCGCTCCGCCCGCTGCACAAATGGGTATCTTGTGGCTCTGTGCATCTCGTGCCTTGGTCGGTTTGGGTGAGGGTGTGGCTCCCTCGGCAGCTACCACAGTGCTTGCACGCCTGATGCCCTCAACTGAGCGAGCGCGGGCGGTGTCCATGGTGTGGGGTGGGCTGGATGTGGGCAGCGCTGTGGGACTCCTCCTGTCTGGGCCGCTCATCCGCTGCTTCGGCTGGCCTTCGGTCTTTTACTTGTTTGCCATCATGGGTTTGATCTGGTGCTGCTTCTGGCCAGCGGTGAAGAAGGATGAGGACACCCAGCTGAATGCTGCCCCTGCCGAGTACACCAGCTCTGGCAGCAGTGCGGATCCATTGTCCAGCAGTAGCAGTGGCGCCACTGCCAGAAGTAGTCCCAGCAGTAGCAACAGCAGCAACAGCACCAGCACAAGTAGCAGTACAAGTGATGGCGACAAAAAAGTGCCCTGGGGCGCTATGTTCAGATCTCCAGCTGTTTGGGCTGTCACCTGCGCACACTTTTGCTTCAATTGGGGGTACTACACGCTGCTGGCATGGCTGCCCTCCTACTTTGAGCTAGCGCTGGGTCTGAACGTGGAGAAGAGCTCCATCCTGACCCTTATTCCGTACGCCGCCATGATTGCAATGATGCCCCTAGTAAGTTGTCGCACATGTCGGAGGCTACTTGTTGGCATCCTTGTAGAAGTCTGCATTTTTGTTGCATTATTTGTTAGGTGCAGTCGCCGTCGTGTAGTTTTCTCACTTGGCCGCAAGCCTTCATTGGGCTTGGGTGCCATCTAGTATCTCCTCATGACAAACAATTGGTGCAAGCACCTGGGTGCTCCGGAGTCCCTGCCCTGCATTTTCCTGCACACCTGTGCCCCCTGTGGGCTCTCGTGCTGAGGGGTGCACTTGCCAAGAACGCCTGCAAGTTCCTTCAGGATGCATGAACCATAATTACACGATCTTGCACTTGCAGGTGGGACCAATCGCCGACCGCATGGTTGAGCAGGGAATGCCCCTGACCCGCGTGCGCAAGATTTGCCAAGGCATTGCTTTCTTGGGACCTGCAGCGTGCATGGTCGGCTGCGCACTCCTCACGCCCTACGCAATCAACAGCACGTCCGCAGCCGCTGCAACTCAGGTGCGGCAGGGAAGCTGACAAGGAATTTAGAGACCCCCGGACTGACTGCTCCTTGTGATCAGCTAACTGTCTGTTAACCATTTGGGCCCTGAGACCATGTGACCATGCCGGTCAGCCATGACCATGCCTGTCAGCCATCCCAAGGCTCGATGCAGCGTGCCAGAGCAGCATGAGCAGCATTGCAACCTTTTGTCTGTGGTCAGAGACCTTGTGTGTAGCCTGTGAACTCCCTATCACCCACCACGCTGGCGTCTGGCCACACCAGTGCGTTGTGTGCATCCATCAACAGTACTCACTTGAAAGCACGTGCCCCCGCATGAAAGGGCCCTTGCCCCTGGTGCGCGCCGATGAACCACACCCTCTGCATGATCCTGTGGCGAGATGGCTTGGCCTATCTCGGCAGTGTGTGTCTGCCTGCATTCCATGTGCGCAGACTGTGGGCGCAGGGCTCCTATCATTTGGCAGCCCAACCGTGTATGCTTGCGTTTCATGTGCACAGACTGCAGGCGCGGGGCTCTTGTCGATCGGCAACCCAACGATCATCGTGCTTGTAGCGCTGATGTCTGCCGCTTTTGCGCTGTCAGCTTGGTCTAGAGCAGGCTTGTACTGCAATCACCAGGACCTGTCTCCCCAGTTCGCAGGTAACGTAGAAGTATCAAGCAGTGCCATTACCATTGGGCAAGCAAGCATGGTTTGCACTGAGCTGATGCGGCAGTTACGCTATGTGCCGATGGCCATTCAGAGTGTGGCGGACTTTTGCGAGCTGAGCTGTGGAACACATATTAAGAAGGTTTCATAGGTCTGCAGCTTAGTTTCGTGGCTTGTTAAGCTATTTATAAAAGCAAGATGAGCTAAGCCAGCACCTTGAGCGGGAGCCTGCCAGCTATTTGGATGCAGCATGTCTTTACTGAGACTATCCTCACCCTGGCGGGCAAGGCAGCAGCATATATGAGGAGCATAGGTCTCCTCACCAACGGTCCAGCCCTTGCCAAGCCAAACCAGGGTTGGGTAATGCGTATTTTGATTGCATTTTCGGCATCGCTAAAATTCACACACTAAAAAACCTCAATGCGTCTGATGCGACCCTCCCTCCCCTGCATCCCCCCGTGTTCCCGCTCATTACTGTGTAACTTAATACAACCCTAACCCTAACCTAAACCCTAACATGAGCAAATAAAGAGGATCAAGGGAGTTTTTAAGTAGTAGTCTCAACTGCTGCTGTTGCTGCTGCTGCCTTCTGCATCACTGCCCTGGCTCTCCCTGGAGTTTGTTGGAGACCTCCCTTGCTAATGCTTGCTCTCCCTGTTCCAGGGCCGGAGTGCGCTCAGCCAAGCACAGAGTGCTGTACAGTCATACCAGCTTGCACCCATTGTGGTCAAGCGTTTTGGTGTCCCTGTTCGTGAAGGAGAGCAGTTCTGCTCATAGCCTTAGTTGGCACTTTCAATTGTATACATGTTTGTGAAATAGGGGTGGTTAGAGATTGCTGGGGAGTCAGATAAGGGGTCCACGGCCCCCACCCCCCTCCCGACCTCAACCCTCATTTTACACCAAATGAGGACAAATTGAGGTTTAATAGACGCACTGTTCGTAGCATACTTGCATTGATATGAGCAAATGCACGCATGACTTAACCCTGAGCCAAGCTGTAGAAGTGCGCACTTCTTTTTTAAATTTTTCCACCCTGTGCACCGTTCCATGCCCTGAAGAGTTAAAAAAAGATGATTTCAACTGCATTTGGCGATGTAAAGCAGGCGGACAGAGGGCCCGTGTGTGAACTGGGCTGGGCAGGTGGTGCCAGGGCTGATTTGGACTAATGGCTGGCTGGCCTCTTGTACACAAGCTTCCAAATCAGGCTATGACCTCGAAATTGAAGCACTTGGGACATGAGGTGTCATCTTGGGGTGAGGAAAGTGAAAGAGGCCAGGGAGGGGCGAGATGGCCTAAAGGCTGGTTCAAGAAAGTTGCGCCAAAATCTGCCAAGGCCACCAATTGGCCTGATCCTTTTTGATTAGAAGTGGATGTCCTAGATGTGTATAGTTGCTGAGTTGGCCGTGCTGTCGAGCGGGGGCAAGGCATTAGCGGATTGAATTTACACTCTTTAAGTGTCCTGCAGGGTCAGTCAACCGCAATGTCAGCAGGCTGTGATAACTTCCTCCCGTGCAGCAGCCTTGTTTCAATGGCCGTATTGGTCTTTTTGGCCCAGCGGATGTGAAGAAACACAAGCATCTGTCAGCAGGCACTCTGGCTTGAGTAACATTTTCAAGGACAGCTGTGCTTATCGGCCTTCCAACGCAGATATATCATTAAAACAAGACATGTAAGCTCAGGCTTGCTCATTTGGGCTAAGACAGCCAAATCTGGAAGCCCGGACATCACAACGGGCAGAGCCAGGAGCAGCAGGCTGGGACCTGCACCTCAGGGATGGCCCCTGAGGTGCCTTGACCCCCCTGGCTTCTCAAATTCTGAGGATTGATGCTAAAAAGCGTAGTGAGACAGCAGGGGGAGGGGGCGTTTGGGGGGGCGACCACAAATATTTCTCAGTAGCTCCTTACTAGGTTTGTCACCCACAAATGGGTAGCTCTCCGCAGAAACGAGACACACCCACTCCTTGGCTTTTCCATGGTGAAAAGCCCTCCTGTAGGCAACCCCTCTTGCATTTATGGAAGGGGCCCTGCCTTGGTAAGTCAGGGCAGGCATTTTTTGGCCTAGGCGAAGGTGTGCTCGGCGAAGCCTCCCAACTTTGACAACCATCTTGGTCATCAATTAGAGTAGAAGTTGGCTTATGGTCTACAGCCTGTCAGCTGAGACCCAGGGTGAATTACCTTCATCCTGCGCGCTTAGTTATCTAAACATTGCTCTTCAGGCTCAGGGAGAATATGCTCTCCATCAAGCAGGCAGGCTGCATACGTGCTTGTTGATCAAGTTTAGGGTGAGCTGGGTCCATGCAGTGTTGTGCATCTGAACAAAACACTCTAAACACAAACGCGCCACTTCTTCACAATGTAATTGGAGCTCCGCTTTTAAGTAAATACAAGAGCTTGCCAGACTCAAGTGTTCCATGCGTTTCCCATTGAGGATGGCCCAGCGTGCTGCTGCTGATGTTGTTTGATGAAGGATTTCAACAAGCCTGCTGTATATGCACATAATGCAGTTGATGTTATTTTGGCAATGTCGCCTTGACTGCTTCCATACTTGTCGTGCCCGTTCAACCTGTGAAAGAGGAGGATGCGCTCATTAGCCCTTGTTATTGACTGCCTGCACTGTGTTGTTTCATAATGCCATCAACATGTCACCTGTAAAACTCCAAATCCATGTGCCTCACACCCGTCTCATCCTTTCCCGGCAATGTTTTTTATTTACTCAGGTGCTTTGCTGGGCATCACCAACACAGCAGGCGCACTGCCCGGCGTGTTGGGAGTCACAGCAGCTGGTTACCTGCTGGACGCTACCAACTCGTGGGCATTTGCGCTCTTCTACCCAACTTGTTTGTGTCAGCTATTTGGCACCATCATCTACACAATCTTCGCGTCGAGTGAGCGCCAGCCATGGAGCTAGGCTGGCGCTGTCGCATTGCAGTCGGCAGGCAAAGGGTGTTTTGAGGCCAGGTGCCTGCCCTGGGACTGATAAGCGCCACTGTGCAGAATTGTCTGCCATGGTGCTGATAGAAATATGAGAGGAAGAGAGATGTGAGCAGGGCAAACAGAGAGTGAGCGAGAGTTAGGCAAACATGTATGCATGACTGGAAAAAGCGGAAAAGGCCAGCAGTATTGGATGCTTCTTTGAAGGAGGGCATGTATAGGTGGTGTTGAGGCACGCGCTGCACTGGCAAACGCGGGCTTTGGTCATGCCGCGTGCAGTTTTGTGCATTTGGGTTGTAGAGAATAAATCAAGCCCATCAATGCTCAGGCATCGAAACATCCAGCATGCATGGTGCCCAGCCCAGCCAGGCTACAAGCCAGGAGGACAGGAGCTTCAGCATCAACTCAGGGAGGCCAGGTGCTAGGCCATATAGCTTATTCATAGCATTTTGGATGTTTACATGTGCGGCCCATGCATCTCATAGCATTCAGGGTGTGCTTGGTGGATGTACATGGTGCCTTTTTAACCTTTTAGGATGGTGCGATGGAAGGGAGAGGTGCGATGCGCGCAGAGTTGACATTTGATGGCATGTCAGGAGATTGCGACTGTGCATTCATGTTTGTACTAATGACTTGGCGCAGTTGCGTGAGGGATTTACCTGGAGTTGTACGGCTGCCAGAGTGTAAGAGTACCAATTAAAAGCCACAAATTGCTCGCAAAATATTAGGTAGAAGACTACACCAGCAGGGGTTACCCTGTTGGCGTGTTATATAGTAAAAGGTTACAACGGGTTTAGACCTTCTGCCAGTTGGGTTGACTGCTGGGCTTGCTGGTCACTGCCAGCCCGATTTAAAAATGTCTTATGTCTCGGGAAAGTTACAAGTTACAATAGGGACCTTCAGCAAGAAAAGTTGACTGCTGGGCTTGCTGGACACTGCCAGCCAGACAGAAGATATCCAAGGTTACAAGTTTAAGTTTGACCTTCAGCCAGGTAGTTTGACTGATCAGGTTGCTGGTGAACACCAGCCATAAAAAAAACATCCACAAGCCAGGAGGGGTTTGTCCTCATAACTTTTGGACGCCACGTGTCAAACCAAATAAAAACTATATATTCGGAATCCTGCCGTTGAGAGCTATCCAACGGTATATGTCTGGG
>LKMJ01000552.1_pt1 | contig 29126 bp, 34 predicted proteins | sample 643391 | NCBI WGS metagenome assembly LKMJ01 (sample SAMN04112250, study PRJNA286221) | soda lake metagenome | biome: soda lake; feature: Kulunda Steppe; material: water; isolation source: sample PL-Br10 brine of Picturesque Lake | place: Russia: Kulunda steppe | collected 2010-07 | reverse complement strand
GTTGTTGTGACGTCTAGGTGGTGTTGGTGGATGATGAGGTGTTGTGAATCTGGAACTTGGGTGGAAGGGGTGCCATGGTTTCTGCATTTGCGTTTGGGCTGCGAGGAGGCGCTGATCCTGTCGCGCGCAGCACGCTTGGCTGGTCTTCCATTTTGTGGTTGACTCATAATCAGAGGGGTGACGTCTGCATTGGCTTGGGAGTCCAGTGGATTGGCTTGGGAGTGTACTAGATAATTGGTGCTCTCATTCCTAATGGCTTGGGATTGAAGTCTGCGCCTGCACCTAGGAGGTGTGCTGCACAAGTTGTGCAGCTATATTCTCTGCAGGTTGTTGTTGGGAAGGCATAGATAGTGAGCTGGCAGGAGAATGTTGTGTTTCTTGAGAGGCAGGTGTTTGATGTTCTTGATTAGAGAATATGGGGTTGTTGATCGTTTGGGTAATGGGCCGATTTCGGACATTATGGACTATTTTTTGGCTGGCGCAGACAGCAACAAACCAATCAGCCTTACGACCTGGCTGGCGGTTAACCCTTAAACTTGTAACTTGAAATGCACCTTGAAGGTTATGAGGTTCCAGCTAGCATGAACAGGGGGCCTGCTGGCTTAGTATTTCATTTCTCAAAGTGCCTCCCGTCAAGGGAAAGAGTGAATGAGCTGGCCAGGGGACGATCCCAGTCTAGAAAAAACCTAATCAAGGGCCAACGCATAATCGTTTAGGTAGCTGGCAGTGATAAGGCTGGTTTCTCATCCGTTACATTAGCCAAACAATCCCCCTCAACGGCATTGGTAGGCCAAATGCATGTCACAGTGAGAGACTGCTGCAGACAAAAAAGACTGGTTGTATGGCCATGACAAGGGTGTATGGGCTGGCTGCATACAGCGACAGCGTACACTGACCTGATGCTGTAGAGTCTATGCGGAGATCAGCTAATGCCCTTATCCTTCCATACACATTCTTTCTCTGGTTCAGCCAGCGGATAGGCAAGGTAAATTCTGCGCGCAGCTACTGTTGGACAAATTCACACTGGACTGGAATGGATAGACAGGCTTGGGGCACTGCCGCACCTGTAGCCCCCCAAGGGGTATTGGGCTTTACTCCAGGTTGATCAACGCACTAATCTGGTGTGACATGCCATCAGAAGTGTAGCCTTTTTATGGTCGGACACATACCACGCAATTGGGAACAAAAACAAAAGATGAAAACACTCCCTACATCAATTACAGAAAAGGGGCCACCTTGGGCCGAGGCTCCGTGTGACCCCTTCGCCAGAGGGACTAGGAATAATAACGTATAATTATGACTTTTGACGTGCAGGGTGATAGAACGCGTCATCCAAGGTATGGGGGTTGCAGCCTTTCTCGGGGCAGACATAATAATAAGGGAGAAGAAGCAGCAATACTTAGATTGCAGATGTCTGAAAGGGCATGCCTTGATGAAACTTGCATACAAATGTGGCACCAAAATGGGCATAAAAATTCACATTCTTTGTCCAAGGACCCTGCTCACCATGGATGTACCAACTTTAAAGTTGCACATCCTCACAAAACCCGCAGCTGCATATTTTGGCAGCCACTTGCTGCCTTATGACGCTCAAAAAGAGCAGACATCTCTGAAACAAATTTTTGCAAGTACTGATCCACTTCCTCACGGCTGGGCTCCAAAATCTTGGGCACCTGGGGCAAAGTGAAAAGAAGGGCTAAAGCAAACTGCAAGACACCTTTTGTAGGCATGTCCATACGCAACAAAGGAGGCATAAGTACTATCTCACAGCCTTTGAAAGCCTGAAAGCTGAGCTGATCAGATTCTGTAACCTCTGGTACGAGGGAGCTCTTGATACAAGACCAACTTGCATGCCATGCAGTGCTCAGTGCAACTGAGCAGTCGAATGGTTCAACAGGAAGCATCAGCATCACAAAATTTCGTCACGCTTTTGCCCTGTTCCTAGATGGCTGTTTGGTATGTGCCCGAGAGCAAGCCCTATCACAGATCAAGTAAAAAATGCATCTAGTTTCTCAGAGCAACACTTGCCCAAGCTCAACAAGACTTCCACTTGTGCGATTTTAAGCCCTGCAACATCGCCCCCGCAACACAGCTCATTAGCTCCATCAGCATTCCCTGCATGTGCTTGAGTGCGCCACACTTACCTCAATGGGCTTGCCTACGACCACCTGGAAACAGGGATGAGAGGTGGAGGCCTCAGAGTAATGTCAAAAACGTTTAAGGTCATCAATGACCAAAATGTAAAAGGCCATCACTAAGAACGAACCCCCCTCCCCCCGTTCTCTTGAAGCCTTTTAGCACTGCTCCTTACATTCTGAGCAGCCAGAGGGTTGAGGGTGAGATGCCAGACTGTCTTTGATTTCGTTTCTCAACGGCACAACAAACTTTGCCATTTCTAATCAGACATAATGGATTACTTTTGGCTGGCAAAGAACAGCCACAAACCAATCAGCCTGATGACCAGGCTGGCGGCTAACTTGTAAATTTGTTTCAGAGGGGTTGAAGGTACCCCTGGCGCTGTCCCGGAGATCCTGGTCCCAGCCTGCCCCTGCTAGCTTACCCAACGGAGTTTTATGGTTTCCAAATTTGCCAAATTTGTTTAATTTTGCCCAATTAATGACATTCAAGCTTTTTTGCAAGTACATTTCAAACATCTTGTCGTAAAACCAGCTTTGGAAGACCATTAAGCACAGCTGTCCTCAAAAGGGTGACTTGTCAAAATGCAAGCTGACAGATGCTCTTGTCTTATCATTTTCGCCACAAAGAGCATAAAGTGCACAAAGTTTGTTGCTGGAATAAAGCTGCTTCATGGGAAGCGTGCTCAGAAGCCTGCAGTCCGCTGACCTGCTGGACACAAGTGAGTGCACAGTCTGCAGATGCACTGCACCCTGTCAGAAACGTGTGTGCCGCACCTCTGTAGAAGAAATGAAACTGATTGCCTAGGTGAGAGGTTATAGTCAGATGAGTGGTGCTGAAAGAGTGACTTCTTACCTCCACTAGCTTTCACACACATATTCAAATATGATGTAAAGCCAGCCAATGCAAGATTTTAGATCTAATGTCCCAATTTGGTTCAGTGGGAAAGTAGAGGGAACCGGTCTTTTGACCCTGAAATTCCCCAGACCAATTGTCTCAGCCAGAGTTTGCACCATTTCCCCACTTTTTAATATTTCCAGAAAGCACAAAAAATAGCTTTAAGTGCACTTGATAGGACAAAGAATGGTGAAGGGGTTGCGAAGATAAGTTGCAAAAATAAGTGCGCACACTGAGTGAGACAGTTTGGCTTGGAGGGGGGTGGGCTACTTGTGGGGATGACCAAACCAAAGACTTGGAAAATGCTCAAACAAGAGCCTGATGAACAGCAACAGACGCACACCTAACCTTGTAATGAGCTAAACAGCGTGTGTTGTGCAGTTCTGCGCATTCATGCCTTTTCCTATGGTCTAGGTTTGAATCGCCAGGCTTCATCTCAGTTGCTCTCTTTCAACAGGTGCAGCTCTGTTACCCTGGATACTCACAGTGACAGGTGATCGATGGGGGATGGGTGTTCCGTAAGTTCCCCATATCAACAGTGGGACTGCTTGGAACTTGCGGCTGATCCAGTGGACACCTGGGGGTCTGAGCCAGCTGAAAGTTTTGCTTTGACCAAAAGCAAATACGGGGACCTGCAAGGGGCAAAAAACATGGGCTGACCTGGGGAAAGTTGCAAACCAAGTAAAAAAAGATGAAAGGTTCGGTTATCATTGAGCGCCTTGTGATCACTGACACTACAACAGAGCTTGGGTGAGGTCTTCCTGCTGCTTTTTCCAGGCCCAAATGCCATAGCATCCAAAACCATTACTGCCAACTACCAAATAAAGGCCTACAAGTATGCGCAGAGAAGCAAATCTGTGAGCTCCATGCACTTGCTGCATGCCACATACCATGCACGCTTGGGCAGCAACCTGGACAAGAAAGAGCGCATCAATATTACCAGGTGAGCGCCGTGCTGCAGAGCCAACCGCACAAAACCGAGACGTTTGCGGAGGTACACAGTCTCAAGGTTGGGCTCCATGTGCAAGCACTCTTGCACGCCCCCTGCAAGGCGGTCACGGCAAGCCAGGCACAACAAAGGTTTACACGCCAAAAGGATCACTTATAGGCCTGGCAACGCTCTGCAGCCCTTCACATGCTTGCACTGTGGCCCTAGGAGCCGGTTGCAGGCTTGGCATCCTGGCCCTTACAGAGCTCAAGTCTACAACAGCGTGTATGCCAGAAGTGCCAAATGTTGAGGACCCTTGCCGAACCAGACCCTCTACGTATGTGTTGAAGGTCCACTTATGAATTCAGTCAAACTCCGCATGGAGGTTCGGCCACTGTATTTCCCCCAAGGCACTTGTTTTTTAAGAGCCAAGTTAATGAGAGAGAGGCAGAGGGGGAGACAGAGGGAGAGGGAGGCTGAGGACGCAAGGCGGAGGGGGAGGGGTTGAGGGGTAGGCAGCAAGGCGATCGTGCGCATCCTAGACGCGGGTTCAATAAGAAAATGAGTCAGGCGCATGCCAGGGGTGGTGTGGGGGGGGAAAGTGAAAGGGGCGCGGACCTCCTCTGTGATACAAGCATGGCACATTGCTGGACGTCCGCGTGTGCTTGCATATGTGCGCACAGCCCCTTGACCCCACTCCCACCCGCCACCGTCGGCGCCCCGCCCTGCCCCCCCTCCCACACCATTATTGGAGTTGGTGCCTGTCGCGCGCAATGCGGGTTGCGCCGCGCGTAGGGGCGGACCGACCGGCGTTGGTCCGAGGTGTCCCAAGCAAGCACGCGTCGGAACACCTCGCCCCCCGCCCAACTCGCGCCTGCCCGCGTTACCAACACACCACCACAAACAAACCTGGCACCAAATGACACACGCGGGGCGCGGGAAGGGGCGCAGCGCGGTACCTGCAGGTCAGGGACGCCGTGCCTGAGTGCACTGCTCGCCGCGCCGCGACCACCGGCGGAGTCCCCGCGAACTGCGCCGTCCAGCCATTAATGCCCTATGCGCAGCGCCTAGCTCTCCCATAAAATCGTCCGTCCCAGAAACCGGCGAAGTACCGGAACAAAATGCACAATTTGCCTCTGACAAAAAATTTGGTATGGGCAAGCCATTCCAAGAGGGCAAACAAAATGCCTCTGGCAGGTGGCTTAAGCAGGCCACACAACACAAAACACTTGGTTCTAAAAACCTCGCCACGGACCTGGGCAAAGCATCACTGACTTGTTGCTTGACAGCAGTTGGCTGATGAGGGCCCGGCTAACAGGCCTGTGAGTGAGCGGAACATATTGGAGAAGATGCCCAATCTTAGCAAATGGAAGGTCGTGGTGATATGCCTTGTATGTATGCAGTGGCCTTTGATCATAGCAATTTAAGCAGGGAGGCAGGGGTCTCCCGACATCGTGCAACGCTCTGCACTAGGCTTGTGCTACCTGGGCACAATTGAGGATGTTGCAGGACCTTACATGTACTCAGACACAGGTCAAGTCCCGTTTGCTTGCAAAAAGGCACACCCAGACGCAGACTCATAGGTCACACAGGGCTTAGCACCAACCTTACCTCAGGCCCAGCCACCACCAGAGCTGGCGCACAAATGGCACGACAAAGCACACCGAGCTGGCCATGCCATACAAGGAGCCCCGCAGGGACTTGGGCATCTTTTCGGAGTTGCTGCTAAATACAGCGGGAATTCCTGTGAGTAGGATGGACATGAGGTGGTGCTCCTGCTCATGGGCTTGTGGCCCTAAGATGTGCTGTCCCCAAACTTCCAGGTCATGGTCAGCTGACCAGATCATGAGACTTTTAGCTTGCGTGAACAAAGGAAGTCATGGTCAACGCAACACAGTTTAGTATAGAGCGCTGGTGGACCAGTTGTGCACCTTGTTGGCGAGCTAGACAGCTCACATCCTAGCTTTTAATGGGACTGTTCTTCCTTGTTCCTACCCACAGGCTTAACTGCGGGTAACATGCTTGCCAACCAGACAAAAAGGGAGGAAGCTTAATCCAGATGGAATCTGCCTGCTTACCATACCTATTGGCAAAGCCGAATGCGGCTCGTACGCCATGACATATGGCGTCCCAGGTTTTAAAGCCTCTTCATCTGCACCCAAATTTACCAAGTTAACCAATCTTAATCTTCATCTGCACCCACAGTAGGAAATGCCGCTGCACCCAAACATACACAACCTGAGTGAGCTTTTTAACTGACAATGGAAAGAATCTAGGATTGCAGCAAAAAGTGTTGCGCCTTACGCAGAAGAACAGCAGAGTCATCGTCGCTTCCTGCTGCAGTACCTTCTTGGATAACTTGGATGGGGCAGTACTCCACACATGCAGTGGTGGTCAGCCGAATGAGCCAGTCTGTCCATTTATTTGTTGACAGAGGTGAAAATGCTGCCACACTCAAAAACAAGAGCAGGGCTAGGGCTGCAGGATCTTGAATGCCATGTTGCAACAACCTCCAGGCTGTGAAGCCGGGGAGGAGAACTGCACACTGGATGCTGCCCACAAATATGCCCAGACTCAGTATCCTGAAGGTATTCATGGATCTCTAAGCGAGCTTTGAGCAAAACTAGGAACTACATGCAGCGAGCCAACTGCTGCGCAAAAAATGCTGCAAGAATTGAAAATATTAAATAAATGAACGTGAAACTCATGGACAATGCAATCAGGCTCAACAATGGACTTGTTGACCTTCCTCGGGTAGGATTGGGTGAGTATTATTTGCACTATTGATGGATAACACAAAGAGAAATAACTGTGCAACCATGCACTGTCACACTAAAGCTCGCAAGTGCACGCGTGCGCGCGCGCGCACACACACACACACACACACACACACACACACACACACACATACACACACAGTGCACACACACACAGTGCACACACACAGTGCACACACACACACTCACACACGCAGCGCACGCACACACAGCGTGCGCATACACACATACTCGCGCACACGCACTCTCTCACATACTCACACACACACATACAAACACATGCACACGCACACACACAACACTCACACAGAGCACATGCACACAGCACGCACACAGCGCACACACACACACAAATGCATATACACACACACACTCTCACACATACTCTTATACAAGCACACACTCGCACGGTAGCACACGCACGTACACAAACATACACACACAGCACACACACAACACACGCACACACACACACAATCATACACACACCCATGCACTTTTCAGGCACTTACAAACTGGCTGGACCTGAGGTGGCTAGCTCCATATCCCGGGCTTTAGATGCAGGGTACAGGCATATTGACACAGCAGTGATATACAAGGTGTTCAAAAGTTGGCAATAGTCAGCTCCTCTCCTGGAAGCTCTTGCAGCCTCTTGTTGCCGCTCATGCAGGAATCTGGGAATCACACATCAATTGCATTACACGATACAACACAATACCACACCTGACCCTTCATTATTAATCTGCAAATATAGAGATGTGATGAGCACTTACAGGTTAACTGCTGAATGTGCCGCCGAAGACCATAATCACCTAGGTGCATATCTTTCTTACCTCTTCTTAGGTTGTTGTGTCAACTTGTCAGCACCAGCACCTGGCTCCCTGTGCACAACCACCCTCACCCCTGCATGACAAAACAGGCAAGCACTCATTGTCTTCCTCTTCCTCCTGCCTTGTGATTTGACACAAGAATGAGGAGCTGATAGCCAGTGCCCTTAAGCAGCATGGCATCCCAAGGGAGGAGGTGTTCATCACAAGCAAGGTGGGCTGTAGGTTAGGTTATTGTAAAATACTTAATTTCCTAGTGACTAGACATTGATGTCTTGACCAGAGCAATGCCTTTGGTCTGTTACCACAGATCAGCCCTTACCAGCAAGGAGCAGAGCGCGCCCGGGCTGCCGCACTCGAAGTCCTGCAGCGCTTGGATACCAGCTATGTGGTGCGTGCTTGTTGTTGCGAGTTACTTATCGGGTGTGGAATGGAGAGTGCCCTGCTGCTGCTGCTGCTGCTGCCCGGTTGCACGCACTCAGGCGCCTCAACCTGTACGCATGGTACAAACTTGGAGGTAATCTGCTCAGCAGGTGCCATGGTACCATGTACCTTCGTGTCCCAAGGCTCTTTGCAGCCCGCATCTGCCTGACAAGTCCACTGCCTCATGTTCCAAGCTCAATTATTGAAACAGCAAGAGGCTGGGGCTGCGGCTCAAAAGCATCTGCATGCAGGTGTTCACAGCTCCAGAGCCATGACGGTCATGTGCATTGGCGTTGGCCTTATTGTGTTGACTCATTCCAGGATTTGCTGCTGATTCACTGGCCTGGGGCTTCTAAGACAAAGCCTACCGACCCCGCTAATGCGCAACTGCGCCTGGAGTCCTGGCGTGTGCTTGAAGAATTGCATGAGTAAGTCTTTGCTGTTGTATGTGATTTGGGGCACGGTGCCACGGCTCTATGTGCCAATGCGAGGCCGATGTTAGGAGTGGTATGCTCAAAACTTCATAGAACCAGAGAGGCTCGCGTAATGAGTCGGGAGATGGCAAGCAGGGGCGCCTTACAGCACCGGGCAGGTTGGGGTACCGATAAGTCAGGGATAGCTGAGAACTGGTAAGAGGTACTCATAAGTGTTGTGGGTGGAATGGAAGAGTTCATGAGTTCAAAGCATATGGGCAACAGATGGGAGAGGGGTACAGGGAGAGCAGGGATGCTACAGCTAGGGCAGCCCAAAAGGTATCCATCACTGTGTGTCATGTGCTGGCATGCTGTGCAAATGCATGACCACATGTGTGTACATATGCACACTCCAGCCCGTCCTGCCACACTTAATGCTTGCTTGCTTGTGACTAGACTTGCTGCAGCAAGGCTGCAAAGTGGTGTGTATGGGCAAGGAAGGGGGACAGGTAGCAGCTTGACAGACCCAGCTCGCATGGTGTCATGCACATCAAACACACTGTGCCAATGTCACAGGTGCTAAAGTATGTAAGCAGGCATCAGGCATCATATACTTTGCAGTACGCCTGCCCAGTCTGCGCAATCCATGCTGCACTGGTGTGGCTTTGGGCATGCAGGCAGGGGAAGCTGAAAGCCATTGGCGTGAGCAATTATGAGGAGGGCCATCTACGGGAGCTGGCATCCAAGGCAAAGATCATGCCAATGGTGAACCAAGGTGGGCAGCCAGCATGCCGCAGAAGATCCCGCCAATGGTGTTTGTGCTGGTCCCCCTAGATAATGCCTCAGGTGATAAAATCCGCTGAGGCATTGTGTGCCCAGCTGCTCAGCTGGCCTTAACAAAGATCATACCTCAGGTGATTAAATCTGCTGAGGCGTTGTGCGCCCAGCTGCTCAGCTGGCCTCCACAAAGATCATGCCTCAGGTAAAAGAGAAGCTGAGCAGCCTGCTCATCTTACATGTGTGCCTGTCATGGGGATCAGTGGTGTGGTGTGCAGATCATGGTGGGCCGCCTGGTTGTTAGCAAGAAATCGGTTGATCAGAAGCGCAGAACGCCATCCACACGTGAATTGCCACTCAGAGACTTCTGTGAGGCCGCAGATCTGTCAAATAGTTTGGTCCAAAATGCCGAGTGATTTGTCATGGCAAGTTTGGCGGGCTTTGAAGCCCATTACCCGCCTTTATTTGTGTGCTTTTATGTGCAGTTGAGGTGCATCCTCAGAGGCCAAACACCCAGCTGCGGCAACTCTGCAAAGAGATGGGCATCGCTGTTGTGGCTTACGCAAGCTTGGGATGCGGGCACTTGCTTCAGAACGCTGTTGTGCAGGGCGTGGCACAACAGGCAGGCAAATCACCAGCCCAGGTACCCCAAGTTCTCCACTGTGTTCCATGCGCGCATTTGTTTGGGATGTGTTAGGTAACCCTACTTCACATGGCCCATCGTTCATGCCCAGCTGGCAAGTTTCCAGAGAGTAACCTGGCATGTCAAACAAGCCAGGGGGCAGGTCTTGCTTCCGCTTTTTTTAGTCTTTGATTGTGCTCATCCATGGGCTTCTGCACTCTGACATCATCAGCCTTAAGACTACTGAGGACTTTCTGGCTAAGCTCAAGAGTTTAGGCAGGCAGGTCGCGGCAGGATCCCCTGATTACACCTTGCTTCGTAGCTTGCTAATGCATTGGAGTTGCTGATCGCTTCAACAAGAGGTATGTCTCAAGGAGGGAGCCGCGGAAAAGGTGCAGAAAGCCATCATTTGTCATGCCCTGATGCAGGTCTTGCTACGCTGGGGGCTCCAGAAAGGCTGTGCTGTAATTCCAAAGGCTGCTAGCCCAAGCCACATCATTGCAGCAGAAGATCTGCTGAGCTGGGAGCTTCCAAGTGACTTAGAAGCCAAGCTGGACAGCTTAGAAGACGGCACCAAGTACTGCTGGGACCCGTCTGGCATTGCCTAAGGCTGAATGAATCCATCCTAATACACCTCTCTCACTTTGGCTACAGCTCCTGTTGCAGCATTGATCCGAGGATTATTTTCCGCTCGATTAGTCACGCCTTTTGCTCGGCAACCTGATATTTTTTACTTTTACCGTCGCTTTGATTTTATGGTCGATCAACAAAGGAAATTCGCCGAGGTGGCGACTGCAAAAGGTGGGAGGGACGACTGCCCGCTCCTGCTCCCCAAGCTGGCATAGATTCTTGAGCTTGGGATAAGGATATCATACAGGCTCACTCATTAGAATTATACCCAGAGATTACATTAAGCCAAGCTTGGCCCCCAGGAAACTGCGCCTCGTCATAAGCTGTTCATACGACACACGTGCACTTCCCTGCCCGCCCGCAGTGGAAACTCAGTCTACTGACCAAGAAGAATATCGGACACCTTTTGATCCATCTGTGGCAGAAATGGCAGAGGGTTTTGCGCATGATCTGCGGCAAGAGCAGTTGCTTGCGGCCAGGGATGCCGGTGAGCAGAAGACAGAGCAGCAGTCGCTAGGTCAGTGCTTGCGATTTGCAAGATGTAAGCATTGCGTGTTTTTGTGATCACCTAAAATCTTAGAAGCATGACATGCAGAGGCAAACGTCAAACACACCAACTTGAGCACACCTCTGCTTGTTCCTTGAAGGAGGATTTAGGCCTCCAGGCTTTCTAGAGGACGAGGCAGGCGCAGGGCGTGCAAAGATGGGAGAGCGCAAGGAGCACATCCGCTTGCCTGGTGTGTATACGGGGGGCAGCATGAACTGGTTGCCGACCCTGCTTGCATCTACCTAGAAAGGCTGGCCAGCTCACTTGAGCACAAGAGCCGAGCCCCTGCCTACTCTGCCATGCTTTGGCCTACATGTTTGCAAGACATCCAACTTGATGCATCTTTTCTGCTGCTTGCACCTTTTATAAGCCACCAAACATATGGTTGAACATTGTCGCTGGACCAGGCTGGCAGCTCGAGACCGGTGTGCCCCCCGGTGGCAGCATGTCCAGGCTGACTTTGCAAGAAACAGTCTCCACAGATGCCCAGATTTATGAGGCGCACGACCAGGTGAGACGAGAGCCTGAATGGGGGGCATGGAGCTGCATGGATACTCTTTGCACGATGCTCACAGCATGACCGTGCGGCATGGTGTGCTGCACTGAAGCCCCTATGATACAAGGCACGCACGCATAATCAGATCAGTGCACAAAATAGTGATGCAGCATAAGAGATTGGGCTAGAGGCAGCTCTTGTTCACACAATGCACATGACTGTAATGGCTCTGCTACATTTGCAAAGTGCATGGTCCTGCGGGGGCTCTGTTGCATCCACACCAGGGGGATGTGCACACGCAACAGCCCTGGGAATACTTGAGCAAATGTTGTCCATATGAACATTTGAATGCACGTACGTCCTTGCGGTGGCTCTGCAACGCGCAGGCCGCACGTGCTGCAGCAACGGCAGCTGCCCTGTACTTGTCCACCGAGGAGCCTATCAGGCGTGCAGCCAACAGTGCTGAGATTGCGCTAGATGCCCCAGGTATGAGCAGGCTGAGGCAATCACGCTGCCTGTCCTCAGGCCCTGTTCACAATTAGATGCAGACCAGCAATGCTGGGCTATGCCTGTGTCATAAATGCCGTGTCATGTGCCCCGAAAAAACATGGAGGAATACTGTGCAAAACCGGACGATTGTCGTGTGCCCTAAACATGCGCAGGGGCGGTGGACTGGGACTGCAGCGTCGTCTCCGCCACCAGAGCGGATCTGGTGGAGCCGTACGCGCCCACAGATCTGTCCAGCAGTCCGCTGACAGCTCCTCCCCCAGGCACACTGCCCATGGAGTTTGGCTCTCAAGGGAGTGCGCAGGTAGGGGTAAGCAGATGCATGATGCCTCAACCTCACGTGCCCTGCACCAGCATGCTCGTGGCGCGGAACCTGTCCGTGAGTGTGACGGCTCATGCTACGTTCCTAAGCCAGAAGGGCACTCCACAGCACCTGTGGCGTATGGCTCTGCACTGCTTCATTGCCTGTCCTCGCTGATGGCTGCGCCTGCTTGGCTAACATGCACAGGCGCTGCACACGCTGCCCTCCTCCTTTGCCGCTCCCACCATGGCCATGTTGGGAGATGCCGTCACGGGCACACCAGCAGATGCAGACGGTGAGGTGTGCGAGTGTGCATGTGTGTGTGTGAGAGAGAGAGAGACAGACAGGGAGAGACAGGGGAGGGGAGGCAAACTTAACCTGAGGTCTAAGAGGGTGATTGGTTTGGTGGAGCCTTGATGGCCTGCCGAGCAGGCTCTAGTGGATCTTCAGTTTTTGGACCCACACAGCATGAAGTAAAGTCCTGTACATTTCAAAGTGTGACCAAAACATGTGTGATTTTTGGATCAGGCTGCACCTCTTGATGTGCACGATTACATGAGCTGATCCACATGCTGTCATTGGCTCCTCTCAGGCTCCACAGGTGGCGTGAGCGACGCGGGCGCACTGGACGATCTGGGCGAGCAGGCGCCACCTGCTGTGACGTTAGGGGGCACGGGGCTTGGGGCGCATAGCGGGGGCGAGATCGCAGCAGCATTAGCTGCTAGGCCTGAGGGGGGCATACACGTGCACACGCATGGATTGCTGCATGCTGCTGACAGAGCGGTGGGAGTGGACAGGGAGGGGGGAGGGGGCAATAAGCTGGAAAAGGGGGGAAGAGGAGAGGGCATTGGGCTTGGTGTGGGTGGCAGTGTGGTCGGGGAGGGGACTGACCGGGCAGAAGAAGCCACCAGCGCGCGCTCAGTCCAGTCAGAGGAGGCGGCAGTGGCGGCCATGCAGGCATCGCGGCGCTTGCCCACGCCCTTACCTCCCTCGCCCCGGCCTCGTCAGTGGTCTAGCAGCCAAAGGTACACAGCTAGCTAACTAGCGCGCTCTCTCTCTCTCTATATATATATATATATTTATCTTTCTCTCTGTCTGTCTCCTTCTCTTTCTCTTCAGCTCTAACGTACACACACCACATACAGTCACATACTCAGCATCCAAAGAAAGCCTTGGAAGCACCCTCTTCGTCCTACGAGAGCATGCGGCCTACTAGGGCTTGCATGTCCTTGTTGTCAATAAGGCAGCTGTCTTGGTGTGCTGTTCCATCTTGGTGTGCCATTCCATATCGGTGCGCCGTTCTGTCTTGGTGTGCCGTTCTGTCTTGGGATGCCGTTCCTAGAGGAAGCATGCCGGATCTAGGCTGAGTGGGCTTACTTCTTGGCCAGTAGTGCAATTGTCCTGACGCCCTTGGATTCCCTTTCAACTGTGCGCGTTTGTGTGCAGAGCAATAAGCACAGCGCGAGAAAGACCCTGCTAATGACACCTAGCCTTTGATGACAGTCGGACTTCTTGCTTGCCAGCCCTTGCAGCCTGCCCACTACACCACTTGCTGTTACGTGCTGCGCCACAGTAGCGTCGACCCTGCCCTGCCGCCTGCTCCTGTGCTGCCACCCCTGCCACAATCACCGTGAGCTATCATGCACACTTCAACCTACTGCTTGCTGCTGGGCGCTCCGCCTCCACCTGCTGACTGCACTGCCCACCCTGCGTCACCCCTACTGCACCCCCTGCTGCACCCCCTTTAGCACATTCTTTGACCTCCTGCTTGCTGCTTGGTGCTACGCCTGCACAGGCTGCGCAGCCCCTCCAAGGACTTTGCACCTGCGTGGTCGTGCCAGCCAGAAGAGGGCGTGCCGGGGGCAAGAGAGCCGGGCACGCACCCTCTGGCGGCTGTGGCAGAGGAGGGTGCGGCCAGCGGTGACGAGGGCAGTGCGGCCTCTAGCACGAGCCTTAAGCTGCACCAACCTTCCAGCAGCATAAGCAGCAGCACCACTGCAGGCGTGTGTGCACCCCCCATGCCCCCCCCAGGCGTCGTCCCTGACCCAGGCATGTGCCGCAGCAGCGGGGCTGCGCAGCAGGCGGCAAATTTGATGCAGCAAACAGCCGAGGACGTGGGTCTGTCTTGGTACCTGGAGGGCGCCCAGCCGGAGGCAGGGGCAGACAGGGCACTGGAAGAGGAGCCAGGTAAGGGTTACAGCATGAGGAGCTGTAGGGTCTGCGGAATTGACCCCTGGCGTGGCGTGTGCTCTATCAAGTATCGCTGCCTGTAGAGGAGAAACCAGGCAAGAGCAACACAGGCATCGTTGCATCAGCCGCATGCCCCACTTCAGCTTGCAGGTCTGCTTGCAGGATGGGACCGCTGCATCCAGGCGGCCACTCCAGCCTGCATGGAGCGGCTGCTCCTGGGGCAGCACCTCACACAACTTTGTCTGACGGGATTGAGCGCTGCTGCATGGTCAGGGGCGGATCAAGTGGGCAAGGACCCAGCAACGGCAACCGGGCTGCCGATGGACTACGTGGACCAGAAGGCCCTTAGGCAAACGCAGCACCAGGTGTGCACCTGCTTTGTGCTGCTCGCATTGGCCCAAAGTCCTTAGGCAAACGCAGCACCAGGTGTGCAACTGCTTTGTTCTGCTCGCATTAGCCAAAAGCCCTTAAGCAAACGCAGCACCAGGTGTGCACCTGCTTTGTGCTGCTCGCATCGGCAAAATGCACACCTGCTTTAACCCAAAACTGGACAGCTCCTTTCCGGAACCCCTGTGTTGCTCCAGGCTTGCACATGGCCGCCCTGAGGCACAGCCTTGCTGGGCGGCCAACAGCCAATAGGGCATTGTTCTTGCTCACAAAAATGGACCAGTGCACGGCCAAATGTTGTGCCTGACTTCTATAGACTTGGATATGGCTTGCGATGACTCCAAGATGAATTCTGCTTTTAACTTGACCAGCAGGTGGCAGTGATCCCTCTGTGTGTGTTGCTGCTTGAAGGTGGCCATGAGGGGCTACACGGGCAAGAGCGCCGCCATAGCAGGGGCCTATGTCCATCTGGGCCAGAGTGTCTCCCAAGCAGCCAACATGGCAGAGACGGCCATGGACCCCGCAGACTCTGTGAGGCAGAGGCAGAACATGCCTTGCCATGCAAAACAGGCCTGGTGCCACATTAGTGCTGCAAATCAAAGCATCATGGCTCGACCAGCTGAACAAGTAATGACTTAGCCATCCACATTTGGCAGCAGTAACGGCACAAGCAGCAGCAGTTTCAACTTCTGTGAGTACATGCTCCTTTCAAAGCAGCATCAAAGAAGCACACCCCAGCTGCTGGCAAAGTGTGTCCTGCTGTCTTTGCCCCTCCAGGTGGACTTCACGTTTGCAGTGACCAACCTGCCGATTGCGGACACCACAAAGGACATAGCAGCCGCTGCTGCCACACGAAAGGTGTCCAAGGTGGCAGCGCCGGACCTGGAGCGCCTGCTGAAGGCAGCAGGCAGCAGCAGCAGCAGCAGCAGCAGCAGCAGCAGCAGCGACGCCCCAGCCTCAGGGGCGCCAGCAGCAGCACCAGCAGCGGCACCAGCAGGAACATCAGCAGGACCAGCACCTGCTTCACCAGGAGCAGCACCATCACAAACACCAGCAGCAGCAGCAGCAGCAGCTGTGCCCCAGGGCTCGGCTCATGGGGGTGGGGGCTCCATGGCAGGAGGCGGAGTGGGCAGGGCTGACGAGAAGCTGCCGGTCAGCGCAGCCTCAGCAGAGGCAGCCACGCTGAGGGTGGCATCCAGGACTGCAGCAGCTGTGGCGGGAGCTCAGGGCCAGGCAGCGCAGGGGGCTGGGGCAGGGCCAGCTAGAGCAGGCGGCGCTGTAGCAGGGGGCCAGGCAGCTCAAGTGCCAAAGGAAGGGGCGGCAAGAGAAGAAGGCAAAGTGGAAGAGAGCCAGGTAGCACAGGGCAGCAGGCCAGACAGCACATGGCCAAAGGCAGGCACAGCAGCAGGAGGAGGCGAAGTGGTGCGGGACGCGGCGCCTCGGGAGGCCATGGTGAGTCAGCTGAAGCCAGCGGCAGCAGCAGCAGCAGCATGGGAGGGTGTGGTGACAGGGGAATTGCAGGATGAGCAAGCGGATGAGGGGCGGATAACGAGCCTGGGTGCCTGGGCAGTGTGGGCCCACCACGACCCCGCCCTGCTTGCACCGGAGGCCGTGCCAGACCTCTCCTCCGAAGCGGTGCAGGTCAGCTGGCACTGCGCGCAAATGTGCTGAGGAATGCATGCAGAACTCTCCTTGACCGTGCTTGTGTCGCACCGAACGCCAGGCAAGGCCCCTTTCCGCCGTGTGGGCTTAGACTACCGGTTGCACATCTTCTGCATGCCTTCTCCTCAACCACATGTTGCACATGCCCTGGATCCTGACCTGAGGCCAAACCAGAGGGCGGTCCTTTACTTTGACTCAAGTGTCAGTCATCTTTGCACGTATTCCATCACAAGGCTCTTGCACGTACTGCTGGTGCAGCATGCGTAGGCAAACCCCTTCATGCCTGTCGCTACATGCAGGAGGAGGCGGACTACGCCACCCAGGCTGCGCTCCAAGCTGGGTTGCCGCCCCCATCTCCCCGGCTCCTGAGGATTGCCATTGACTACAGGTATGCAATGGACACGGGTTTGCAATCCTTATAGGCGAGCAATCGAGCTCTGTCATACAACTGTGTCATGTGCAATCAATGGTCTGCCATGCTTTTGACCGTTTGTGCGACTCGTCAGAAACGCATTGCCACGCAGGCCATGGATGTTGAGGATCCAGCATGGTTTTGAGGCAGGCTCCCCCGCCTGATCAGTGGGCATCCAGGCATCTATCCTGCACACAGGATCCGCCCAGGCTTGCCTTGTCCAGTGTTGTGTGCACCTGTGTGCACCTGTGGCGTGGCGAGGCGTGCCTACCACTTGTGCTATCATCCTGTGTCAGCACGCGTGGCGCTCCTGTGCACACCCCTGAATGCTTGAGTGTGCATATTTACGCCAGTGACTGACCACGGCTGGTTTGTCACACACACACACACACACACAAGGCTGCTTTGTGCTGTCCCACAGCCACAAAGAGGCCATCCCCCGGGAGACCCTAGGTCGGCACCTGGATGCGAGCCACATGGCTGCAGTTGCTGGAGAGCTCCATGCTCTAGGTGGGGATGAGCATGCAGCTTGCGTATGGCTGCCGTTCAACAGTAAGTGGCTGGGAAGCTTTCTGCCTAGAGTCCATCGGCCATCTGTACGTGCTGTCGACCGTGAGCAGGTTGGCCCCCGGCGCTGAGGGGGTCCAAGCTGAGCAGGGGGAGAGTGTGCACTGCCTGCTCATGATGCATGTGGCTGCTGCTTACCCAGGACCTCTGAACCTGTGGGCGGGGTGCGCACACATGCCGCCCGCTGGCAGACATCAACTTGATGTCTTGTGGGACAGAGGCCTGTATCAAGCAAGTGATGGCAGTTGGTAGTTGCCGGTGGACCGCTAACTCGTTCTCTACGAGTTAGCAGTGCTTCGGCAGCTGCCTCTGGTAGGATGCGATGCTTGCACAGTCCCGCCAGCACTCTCATTCGGAGCCCTACAAATTGCATGCTTGGCGGTGCACAGGGCTCTGCACTTGATGTCAATCAGTGTCTGTGCGTGCAAGGCTTTGAACTCAGTCTGCAATGTACAGAGCTGACTTGAAGCAGATGCTCCACAGGCTATTGCTCCACACAAGCCCCCAAAACGCTCGTGAGGCGTCTCACACGGGTTTCCTCCTTGTCCTTGCTAGCAATCACACTCTGCAGGATGCTGAGCTCTGGCAAATGTGACACATATGCACCAGATCATGTCCACAGTGCGCTTGTTGTGTCACACACAGCTGGCTTGGTTGATTTGGCAGGAGAGCACATCAGGGATGGAGTCCAAGATGCAGAGGTGATGGTGGAGATGCAGCGAGCCCGCACCCTACCCCCTCCCGCCTGTGTGGACGACATGGTTTCACAAGTAAGTACTTTCTGACTTTGAAATACCACGGTCATTTGCAATCCAATGAGCCAGGGCTATAGGTGTTAGATAATCACCAATGTTACTAGGAGCAGGTCTGAGCTGCCGGTGGGCATCGTGGGTTATCTCCACTACAAATGTCAGTTGGCGGCTGTTTTGAGCAGCATCCAGATAATTGTTATCCATGAATATACCAGGGTGGCTGCCAGCGTTGATCAGGCAAGCAGCAAGAGAGACAGATACACTGGACGTGGGTCGCTTACCAACCCGGCCTGCATACCTCTGCTCACCTGGGGACAGAGGAAGGTAGACCCAGCAAGCGCTAGCAAACCAGAAAGGCAGACCTGGCAAGCACTAGTAGGCAAGTCAAACCATGTTGGCTAGCAGCTCCCAAGCCTTATCCTTGGCCTGTGTGCCCTGCGTCATGCCCCGATGCTTTTGAGGCCAGGTTGTTTTATGTCACTCCCCCGCTTTCGAACGCTGGCCTGCCTTATACTCAGTCATACATTTAGCCATGGCCCTGTGCATGAGTCCTGGCCTGGCCATTCCCCTGCCTGCCCACCAACCCTCAGGTGGTGAGGGGGGACGCGCCATGGCTGCATGCAGCCAGTGGGCAGCAGTCCACATTGGGCCGTCAAAAGCACCCAAGCAGCCCGGGCCTTCTCTCAAGCGCTCCCAGCAGCATCGTGCACAGCACGTCTGTTGCTGCACCCTTACCTTTCCCACCCCCCACGACCTCATCAGAACATGGCCCTGCAGCAGCGGGGCAGGCGGAGTCCAGCGGTGCGGCACAGATGTCACAGCCAGCACCTCTGCAGGAGCAGCAGCAGCAGCGCCCACCCTCGGGGCAGAGTCACAGATCGGCCGGCAGCGAGGAAGCGGTGCTGCATGATGTGGCAGCACACCAAGTTGCGGCGGCTGCGCTGCATGTGGCCCAGGTCTGCATGTGGCGTGGGTGCAGCTCATTGTCTTTGCACGCCAAGCTTGGATATTCGCTGAGGTCTAGTGCACGCCGCTGGATCCAGAAGCATGCTGACTCAGTGCTCAACGCAAAAGCATTGCCAAAGGCGAGCTTGATCTGTGTGTGTGTGTGTGTCATGTGCGTGCTTTGTGCAGCTTGAACACCCAAGCTGCGCATTGCAGCACCTTGCATAGTGTGCGCACTGACTTGAATGATCATGAGTTACGACAACAGCCTGGTAGCTTTGCTTTGGCGTGCTTTAGTGACTGTCTGGATGTGCAAATATAAGGACAACAACATGCACTGTAGCTTTGTTATTCATGGATAGGCATTCGAAGCACAAAATGGCCCAACACGTGGCCTCTGCTACTTACTAGGTGCACACATGTCCACACAGAAATCCACACACTCGCACATGCACACGCGCACACACACATACACACACGCACACACAAACACGCATGCATGCATGTGCACACGTACGCAAATGCACACACCGACGTCCACACACGCGCGCGCACGCACACGCGCGCGCACGCACACACGCACACACATACACACATGCACACACATACACACACTCGTGCACATGCACGCACGTACACACATGCACACACAAATACACACACGCGCGCACGCACGCACATTCAAACAGGGCCAGCATGTGACCTCTGCTGTGCGGGAGGCATGGGAGGCCACCCAAAGAGCTGTGGCAGAGACCGGCACGCCCGTGGAGCGGCTGGCCATGCATCACTGCCCGCCTAGAGTAGGCCTCCTAAGGAGGCAGCACTCACCTGACACTGATTCTGATGAAGACCAAGAGACCAGGCAATATTGGGAGGGCCTCCTAAGGCAAGTGGTCCACATAGAGGGGTTAGCTTTTCCCGTCATGCAATCATTGTGCACTGTTTGCACATGAAGATACCATTGGATCAGGAAGGTGCGTGCTCCTGTGGTCGTGCTGTGTCGCGTCCTCCTGGTCCATTTGCTTTGTCCTTAGCTTTGGAGGCATTCCCGCTGAACAGTGTCAGTGCCGAGTAAGGTCTGGCCTGTGTCAGTGCCGAGTAAGGTCTTATGCGTTGCACTTGCCCAGTGGAGCCTGTGGCCCCGGAATCTGCACCCCTCAAACTTTTTCTCTGCGCGTACCCAACATGGCCATGAGTCGCTTCATGCAAATCCATGCTTTCACCGACATGCTCCAGAGGGCCGGCACACTGGCGGGCCCTCACAAGCTCAAAAACAACTGTCCCAACGTGGGAGGTTGACAACCCCCTTCCACCCATGACACACCCAGCCTACTTGAGTCTCCTTGCCTGCTGCCTCTGTGCAGGAATGCTGCGGGCTGCTCTCCTGGGAAGAAAGAGCGTGAACTTGACCAACACCCCAAAACACCATGCTGCTCCCTGCAATCTAGCTTGAAAGGTAGCCTCAGCCGCACATCCACAGTGCCAATCACTGCCAACAGGCGCAACGATCCAGGTGGGCGTGCGCTGCAGATCAGGTGTGAGTGGCATGATGCAGGCGTACCCTGGACGGAGAGACCTGCTCATTTGTTTGAGGCAGCTTAGGCCAACATGCCCGGCTGGTACAACATGCCTGACTGCCATTTGATCTTTGATGGACGTGGCTGTGGAGCAGCACCCAAGATGCTTGTAAGCCTGGGCATAGGTTCATTCTGCTGATCTTGTACAGCATGGGCCGTCCGTCAAGGCTTTCAAAACGTTCATTCACACCATGCATGCCCTCTTGTACACAAATCCAGCGGGGGAGCGCAGCATGCGGGCCTTGGACGAAGACAACCCTGAGCTTTTACGGGCCATTGAGCGGGCCACCGTGCGTGTCCTCCATGAAAGCTCAGGCTCCCAGGTGATGCCCCACTCCTGTCAAGCCTGTGTGTGTGTGTGTGTGTGTGTGTGTGTGTGCCTCCTCTGTGAAATCCCCAGCTCCCGAGTGATGCCTTTCACCCCTAAGCAGTGAGTATGCGTGCGTCTCCTCCATGACAGCTCTGACTCCCAGGTACTGCCGCGGCCCTGTGAGGTCATGCCATGCAGTGCATGCAACAGTGATGATCACTGCTGGCAGCTTGGCCTCTGCAGTCTGCTGTGCCTTGGTAGAGCTGGGGGCAGCGCTGCTAGAGCTCATGAATGGGTTGCTCCACACTTGAAGGCAACAAATATGCAAGCACTTCTGCCACGCTCCTCCACAGGCTGCCAAGGTGGCTGTGCACAAGGCAACAGGGGAGGTGCTGCGCCAAGCTGTTGAGGCAATGAATGCCACCCCTGTGCCCGCTGCGGCTGCCACCGCACTCCAGCCAGCCGCATGCTGCCACATTTTTGAGCCCAACCAGCACCCGGACGCCCTTCGGTCAGAGGATGTTCAGCAGCAGCAGCAGCAGCAGCAGCAGCAGCAACATGCACGTGCCGAGCGGCTTTCTCAGGCCGAGCAAGAGGCGGAGGCGCTCCTGCAGCGCGTCGCCCAGACTGCAGTACAAGAGGATGTGGGGGAAGAGGCCATGGCGCTGCATGTTGAGGCAGGGCACCTGGCAGCTATTGCAGCTCAAGCTGTGGCCTGTGGGGAGCCAATGGGGAATGCCGTGGAAGAGGCAGCAACAGCACAGCCAGCTATCTGAAGCACTTTTAGTTTTTGCTCCTCATGATTGAGGCAGGATCTACTTGAAGAGCAGCTCAGCCGCCACTCAGGCCCATCAAAGTGCTGGTTTAAAACTTAATTTTGTGCAGTGTCTTCAGTTTTAAAGTAGGAAGAGGTGTTATACACATGAGTCAAGTGTTTGTCATCTTTGGATGGAGCTGACTCAGAGGCCATAATGTGACTGCCTGCCAGTAACTTTGATGGATGTGCATCTTAAACAACTGCATGACCTCTCATGCCCTTCTTGAGTGTGTGCGTCGAGCACCTTTTGCATGTGTTACACATTACGGTACCACTCCATCCATTCGTCTGATTTTAACCAGTCCAACGAGCTTACACAAATCTCTTTTCCTGAGGCACCCCACTCGTGCAGGCAAAGGACTCATTCCAGTTTGTGTTATCCCGATCATTTGATTTACTCAAGCATCCGATGAGTCACCATCATGACATGCTATAGACCAGCCAATTCAAAGAGTGTCAATGGTTGGGTGCATTGACACGAGCATGAAAAAAGGGAAAAGGAAACCTGTCAGGCATGAGCCTTGCAACAATCGAAGAGATGAAGAGGTAAGGACGTGCACGGCAGCAATCATAAGAATGCTTCAGGGCTGCCTAAATAAACAATGTCTCATGAGTCATGACACCTGAGCTGTCGCCTTTCTGCATGAAGCACTGCACTATCGCAAGCAAGGATCAGCATATGCACAGAAATTGTTTAATGCAAGTACTTTGATGGCATAACCCTATCATGATTTACAGAGATCCCAGTGAAAGGTTCCACACAGGATACTGCGCTGTGATACAGATCCACAGTCTGTGAAAGTGCCAACAGCTGGTAGATCCAAATCTTGGTACACGTTTGAGCATATACAGTCATGGTTTACAATGATCTTGAGGTCATCTCCTGCTGGGCCTGCTGGAATGCCTCCCTTTACTTCTGCGCCCCGGGGTTGAACGTTCATCTAATCCCCGCAAGCCTTGCTCCTGGAGTCGTACTTCTGAGGCGCCTGCTGACCCAGGACAGTGAATGCCCATTGTCTGGGGTAGCGCCTCCTGTGCGCCTGACTCTTGAGGCTGTACGTTCTGAAGGCTGGAGACTACAGGGAGAATGGAGATATGCTGTATGTGTCCACCCTCTGGGGAAGCTGCGCCCCCCCGGGATGCCTATGGCATGAAGCCATCTTCTAGCTCAGACGGCCGGGTCAGGGGTACCTGTATTTATTCAAGGTGGAAGTCAAGGCTCACCTGGCTGTGCCCAGATGTGTTTGCTCCTCTTTGAGCAACCACAGTGCTGGCATGCATCCAGGGCTTTCCTTGTCAAGTGCCCAAATGAATGCTTCTGACACGGTAGGAGTGTCTCCAGGAGCACCTTGCCATTCTATGCCATGCCATGGTCCAGTGTATACGTGAGTGCAATAGCTCAGCAAGTAAAGCAATAGCCAAGCATGAAAGCAACGTAATTGCACTGAGAGGACCTCACTTGACGTATGCACTTACGTAGTTCACCAGTAAGCCTCCATCTCGCTGGACCACGTTCCCCTTCATGTCCTTGTCAACAGTCATGAGGCGCTGCGAGAGAGACAAAAGTGGGACATTAAGCCTGTGACAGAACTGGTTTTGCTAAAAAAGGTAACAGGGCGTGTGATATGATGATGGACACGGGGACCCAAAAGGTCCCAATTGACCTTTTGTTCTGACTGGTTATTGCAACGACGAGCTTGCTGCAACCTCCAAGAGAGAAGCCATGATATGGCGCAGGGAGGTGTGACTCGTGCCCATGTACTGCACTGCGCACCCGACGTCCTGCCAAGCACCAACAAGTCGCGTCACAGGCCAGGCAGCAAGGAATGCTTGCTGATTCTGGTGCTACTTCTGGCGTTCTTGCTGTCGATCAGGCAAGCGCTGTAAACACAGGGACTCTGCCAAAGCGGCAGTCGGCGCTGATTGCGCCGCTGATGAAGACCCTGGAACAAGTGGAGAAGGCCTGGTGCATACAAGTGGTGCTAACGCACAGCTAGCACAGGGGCCAGCGCTCCAAAACAAAATAAGGCCAAGGAGGGTCACACCTGAGCTGCATAGCGCGGGCCCACAGGGATGACCAGCCTGCCGCCCGGGGCTAACTTGTCCACGAGGGACCTCCAGAAATTCACATGTCAGAAATTCACATTGTCAGAAATTCACATGTCAGAAATTCACATTGTCCACGAGGGACCTCCAGAAATTCACGCATATGGGCACACGCTCAAGGGTCAGTGAGGATGGGGCAGGGGCAGGGGCGGTAGAGGCATATGCAGAGGGCGTGGGCGCACCGCAGCATGCGCATGCATGTGTCGGCGAGGGTGGGCAACGAGGCACACAGGTACTGCCACCAGCTGGATGGAGGAAAAGCAGCTGCTGGAGCACCTTGTTTTTACATGATTGACCGACCACATGCTAGCCTCACTGCAGGAGCAGCCGTGCAAGGCCCCCCCCGCACCTGGTTTGTAAGCACATCAGCGTGAGCGTGTTAAGATGCCACTCACTTGGGTAGCTCGTCTGCTGCTGCACCAACATGGATGGCATGGTACGGGTCCTCCGTCATGGCCATGTCTGTTGCAGGGGCATGTGAGGTCTGACCAAGCGTGAGCGTGTGTGCGCGCGCGTATGTGAGGTCAGACCAAACGCGAGCATGTGTATGTGTGCGTGCGCGGGTGTGTGAGGTCTGACCAAACGTGAGCGTGTGTATGTGTGTGTGTGCGTGTGTGAGAGGTCTGACCAAACGTGAGCGTGTGTGTGTGTGTGCGCGTGTGTGAGAGGTCTGACCAAACGTGAGCGTGTGTGTGTATGTGTGTGTGCGCGCGTATGTGAGGTATGACCAAACGTGAGCGTGTGTTTGTGTGTGTGCGCGTATGTGAGGTGAGACTGAACGTGAGCGCGTGTGTGTATGTGTGTGGGCGCGTATTTGTGAGGTCTGACTAAATGTGAGCGTGTGTGTATGTGTGCGTGCGCGCGTATGTGAGGTCTGACCAAACGTGAACGTGTGTGTGTGTATGTGTGTGTGCGCGTATTTGTAAGGTCTGACTAAATGTGAGCGTGTGTGTGTATGTGTGTGTGCGCGCACATGTGAGGTATGACCAAACGTGAGCGTGCGTGTATGTGTGTGTGCGCGTATTTGTGAGGTCTTACTAAATGTGAGCGTGTGTGTGTATGTGTGCGTGTCGCGCGTACGTGAGGTCTGACCAAACGTGAGCGAGCTGCAGCAGTGCGGGGAGTGCCAAAGTGGCGGGTGAGCACAGGGGATGTCCCAGGTCAGCTTGTATGCCACACAGCGCAGGGCGATCTAGGCAACACACAGCAGCAGCCGGCCGAGCAGCTTCAAAGCGGGCATGCTGTTCAAAGCGCACCCAGGCGTGCAGAGTATGCAGGGCGCACAGAGGGCTCACCGCTGCGAGAGGGGCCCCCTCTGCAGGCAGGCTTGCCCTCACTGTTCCAATTCCCCCATCCCACTGCAGCGGCGGAAGCAGCGGATGCCCCGAGACGCATCAGCGCATCAGGTGCGCTGGGTGGGGTGAAGATTGTGTATGCATCACGGTCCCAACAGCACCATGGCACTTTCACGGTATCATGAACAATTCACTGCACCATGCCAGCGCATGCCTGATGCCAACCCTGGGGCTAGAGCAGCACAAATGGGTGTATCGCCTCCGTGGTGAACAGCCTTTCCATGCGCCCCCCCCACCTGACAGAGCATTCCCATGCTCCACCCTCCAGCCCTTGCCCTGCTCTGCTGCCAACTCAGGGCAGGCTGACTGGATACATGTGACAGAGCGGGTGACCTGCGGCGTGCACACGACGACAGCGGCATGTCAAATCTGTGCCTTGCAGCGGGCCATGGGAATTGCAGGACAGGTGACAAAAGCCAGGAAAGGGGGGGGGAAGGAGGTTGGGTGGCGAATAAGCTTGCAGCGCAGATCATTTTGCAGAAGGGCATGTTGGCAGCAGCAAAGCATGCGTTAAACACAAGCATGAAGTAATGGCTCTAACAGTGTAGCAGACCTGGCCAAAATGGACCGACCAATTCCGGTGGTGGATGCCACTTTGGCACCTCCCTACTCCTTTGAAGGAGCGGGGAGACTTGCACCCCAACCCTTTTGGCCTCTCGCGGCTGGCACCGGTTAGCAATTGCAGCCTCCTGTTACAATGATCATACCCTTACAAATAGAGCAAAGCATTCCCTCAAAATGCCTTCAAAGGGAGCTAGCCACGTGGTGCAGCCTTTCAGGTAGAGACACAGCAAACTGATTGGACAGGAGCAAACGTCGAGCACAAGGAGCAAGGAGTAGCACCTGGTCATCATCCATGCATGGGATCCGGTGATGCTTTTGACAAGGCCTGTCCAACTGATCTTCAAGCTTCAAGTGCTAGCTGCACCTCCACTGGTATTTTTCTTGCCTTCTTAAGCAGAGCGCAGCTCATTGGGTCTTGAGGCAGGTGTGTGCCATGCAAGGGCACAGCACTGGGCAGGCATGGGTGACGAGCGATAATCAAACAGATTGCGGTGTACCTAGAGAATTAGGATGGCAGAGTTTGGGCTCAAACGGGCAGCAAACATAAACACAGGACCAAGGCATGCCCCAGGAACGAATGGCACAAAGCCCTTGATTCAAAAAGCAGCTAGTAGTCTCAAGATGGACAGCCCTGTGGCACTTTCGATGGATCAAATCCAATGAACTTTCCAGATGCTGTCTGTCAACTGCATCTAAGGGCAGAGGTGGACCTTCCAGCGGCCTGGTAACCACACTTGGCTCATCAGCTTGGTGCACCACCCTACCACTGCATCACCTTACGCTGATGTGTGGAGGACCAACTTAGCACTGCATCCCTCCACACACCAGCATGGGGAATGCTGAACTATGGGCTGCCGCAATGTGCACACACTGTGCCACGCACCAGCATGGGGAATGCTGAACTGCGGGCTGCCGCAATATGCACACACTATGCCACGCACCAGCTCCGGCACCTTCTCCAAGCCCAGCACCGTCCCTCCGGGCAGCACGAGCTTTGCAAACACCGCCACAAGGTAGCCCGACCCTGCAAGTGGAAGCGCACACATGATTATGCTTGACAAATCCATGAGCCTGTGGACGTGGCCGGAAAGGCCAGTGGATGTGGCATGCCTGGCAGGCTGTACCAGGGCACACGGCTGAGCAAGAGGACGCTGCTGGACAAGCCAGTTGGGCAAAGCAGAGCAGAGGGCGGGCGTTGCCCACCCAGACAGGCGCGGCTGACAGTATGTCACATTGTCCTTGTGGGCACGAGGACCTTGCGGAAGCGATGCAGCACCATAGCGGTCAACACAGGTGCGGGGGTGGATTGAGAAAGCAGGACCCTCTGAGCTGGCATTACCTGATCCCACATCCCTGAGCTAGCGTCACCTGATCCCACATCCCTGAGCTAGCATCACCTGATCCCACATCCCTGAGCTGGCGTAACCTGATCCCACATCCCTGAGCTGGCATCACCTGATCCCACATCCCTGAGCTGGCGTCACCTGATCCCACATCCCTGAGCTGGCATCACCTGATCCCACATCCAGCACTCGATTCCCGGGCTGGAGTTGGGCATCCAGCATCTCCAGCACTGTGGCATGCTGCAGGCAGGGTGGCGGTGTGGCAGGCACAATCTCAGCAGGACGAAGATAGCGTCAAGAAAATGGCGGGAAGCAAGCGCGGCCCTGGGCAATTGAAGGGTCTGCACCTGTTTGCAGGAGCACCACTCCAGGGACCTGCATTTCAGCACGCCGCTTTGCCACTAGCTCACCACCTCATCTGCACCCTTCAAGACCACCTGGGCCCCCATTCCTTGAGCATTGCTCTCCTCTAGAGCCAATCGCAAACGAGCTCCTATGAACAACACAACTAAGAATTCGGATGCCTGGTACCTTTGGCAGGGGTGGTGTGCTGGTTTCAAAGGTCGGTGGGAGTCCACTTACCATGTGAGGTGCACTTATGGTAGCACCTGGCGATATAGGCGCTGGCTCGTCTGCATAAGCCAATAACTTGTTGGCAAAACGGTCATCAATGAAAGCTGCTCTGCACAGCAGTGCATGGCACAAGACAAAGGCTCTGGTAAGAGACTCGAGGTTGTGTGTGCAAGGACCATGCACAGAGGTAGGCACACAACTGAAATGCAGATTGAATCCTATGAGCTAGCCATGTGAAAAATGGGTTCAACTGATTATGACTGATTCATCCTTATGATTTTAAATGAATGTGCTTGCTGTTATGAAATGGCATGGTATTAACAGCAATGAATTGTTTGTATGCATGTAACGCAATGCGTGCACAGAGAAAAAAAGCTTCCTTGTTGCAGGATCCAAATTTTAGTGTTGTGTGTGAACAAATGCCTACTACTTGTCCATACCTGCACATGCTACCTTCTTTTTATATTTACTTACGCAACAATCCAGTATTGGCAAGCAGTGTGCGTCTGTCCAGCACAGAGCAAGTTGTATGAAAACTAATGTAACACCAACCTGTCTACTTGCTTCATCGCTTCAATCAATCTTGGCCTGGTCACTAGTCTGCCAGTATCATCAAACAGACAAACTTTTGAGAATCATTGAATAAGTCACAAATGCAATCCATAAGTGCATGCTGTAGAGCACAGTTGAATGCACTCCATGCCACTCCAGATCACACATGATACAAGTCCGTAAATAAGAATGACCTTTCACAAATCATGCGCATGTCTGGTATCCTTATTGAATGAGTGCATGTCTTGTGCATATCACGTGTGTATGTATGTGAGTATAGGCGTGTGCGTGTGTGTATGTTTGTATGTGTGTTAAGGGGAGGAAGCACGCACATACACACTCCTGCTCAGGTCATGCATGTATCTATGAAAGCGTGTGTACGAGCACTAGAATGTACGCATGTGTGTGCATTTGTGTGCATTTGTATTTTTGTGCATTTGTGTGTGTGTGCATGCGTGTGCGTGTGTGCTTACATGCTTGCGTTTGTGTGTGTGTGTGTGCGTGTGTGGGTTGGTGGGTGTGTGTGCGTGTGTGCGTGTGTGTGCGTGTGCGTGTGTGTGCACGTGCACGTGCGTAAGTGTGCATGTGTGCGGATGTATGCATGTGTATGCTTGTGCTTATGTTGTGTATATGTGTGTGCGGTGCGTGTAAATGTGTGCGTGCGTGTGTGAGTATGCGTGCATGTGCGTGCACACGTGTGTGTGTGTGTGTGTGTGTGTGTGTGTGTGTGTGT
>LKMJ01000551.1_pt1 | contig 29127 bp, 45 predicted proteins | sample 643391 | NCBI WGS metagenome assembly LKMJ01 (sample SAMN04112250, study PRJNA286221) | soda lake metagenome | biome: soda lake; feature: Kulunda Steppe; material: water; isolation source: sample PL-Br10 brine of Picturesque Lake | place: Russia: Kulunda steppe | collected 2010-07 | reverse complement strand
TTGTTGTTGTTGTTGTTGTTGTTGTTGTTGTTGTTGTTGTTGTTGTTGTTGTTGTTGTTGTTGTTGTTGTTGTTGTTGTTGTTGTTGTTGTTGTTGTTGTTGTTGTGCATGCAAGCAAAACATCTTGTCACAGATGAGCAGACTTCAGCTTGCAGCACAATGACAGGCCGTACAGACCCTCAAGCTTCCAAACATACAGGATGCTTGGCATGGTGCAAATTGTATCAAGCAGGCAAGCGCACTTGTTATTTGTCACGAGTAAGAGTCATCTTTTCCTGAGCACTAACAAACTGCTTTCAACGCTCATGCATACATTGCAGCAGTTTTGAAAACAGTGCGCCAACCATAGCCTGCCGCGTGTGCCCCAGCACTGGACACATCGAGGTCCTGAGCGCTGCTCCACACAGCTCAGCCGAGCACGACACCCCCCCACAAGACCCCACTGCCCCGCTCTGGACTTCACATGCTGCCGGGGCAGCAGCAGCCATACAGGCAGCCTTGCCTCCTGTGGAGGCTGCAGCAGGCGGCAGCAGGATGGGGGCTGACGTCCCACCTTCACCAGCACGTGGGAATCGGCCCTGGCTGGCCAGGGCAGCTGTCGCGCTTGGCGTGGCCCATCTGCTTGCCGAACAAGCTGCGCAGCAAGCACGAGCGGCCAGGGGAGTTGTGCCAAAGGTGACTGCCTGCGGCGCCGTTGCTCCTCCCACGCCCTTGTCCCACCCCTCTGGTGCGACCACCGGCTTCCATGCAGGTGTGTGGCCCTCATCCTGGTTTGCCACAGGGCCCTGGGGTGTAGTTCAGCTATGCGGGTGAACATGTCCTTCATGCCGGTATCTGCATCATCATGTGAGTTTGGAAGGTCAGCACCCCGTTCCAGATGCGGTGGGCGGGTATGCACAGCACCCAGCCTTGCTTGTTGGTCTGCCTCACGTGCACTCGTGCCAAGGCAGCTTCTTTGGGCCAGAATGAGCGAGCATCCCAGCATCCCTCAGAGGTCAACTGAGTGTCAGAAAATGGCACCATCTGTGTTAGCAACGGGGTACATCACAACACATGTAATGCTGTTCAGATGATCCTGAACTGTAAACCCCAAAACTTAAAGGTAGCAAGCGCTATGCAGGAGCCAATTGCCAATTTCTTACACATGCTGCATGTGTGAGGTGTGGCATACCGTCCACATTACACAGTGAATGCACATTGCAGTGTAATTTGTTTGCAATGCGGCGCAATGTGGACTGGGAGGCGTAGAGTCCACACAGTGTTGCACAAAGTGCAGACGCGGCGTGCGCATGCCTAGTCTGGGATTGGCATGTGCTCTAAGCACACTTCCATGCAACCTGGAGTGTGGCAGCTGCCCAGGGCTCTGCTGCGTCATCTCCTGCGCTCTGCGCACCCTGCACACCTTGCACACCTTGCACACCCTGCGCACCCTGCACATCCTGTCAGCCTGCACACCCTGCACACCCTGCACACCCTGCACATCCTGTCAGCCTGCACGCCTTGCACACCCTGCACACCCTGCACACCCTGTCACCCTGCACACCCTGCACACCCTGCACACCCTGTCACTCTGCACACCCTGCACACCCTGCACACCTTGCACACCGTGTCAGCCTTGACCACGCTTGAGCCCTATAGCTTCCAAACCACCACTCCTCTACCTGCAACTTGGTTTAAGGTTGCCACACATTGTTTCTTGAGTCAGCCTCTGAAGTGCTGCTCCTCAAGGAGGAGCGGTGCGTGCAGGCATACGCGTACGGTGTGTCCGCTCACTGGGTGGATGACCTGCTGCCGCAAGGCACTCTGTGCGATCCACTCCAGAGGGCAGGTGCCTTGCTTGTCCTGCATGCCATGTCCGCCACATACATACCCCGTGCACACGCAGACTCTGCGCACATGCAGACCTGGCCACATACAGAACCTGCGCATATGCAGACCCCGCATGTGTGCGATGTCCGCCACATGCAGACCCCGCGCAGCTGGATGCCACCTTCCAGCTGGGGGTTGTGCCCCCAGAATCAGGGGCACGCATCCCCGTAGCACTTGGCGTACTGCAGGCCACACGCCCGAGCAGCCACCCAGACCCTGCGGCTTCAGCCGCGGTACGGGTGCTTTGCGTGTGTGTGATTGTACGTGCGCAGGGCCACATGGGCGTGGCAGGGACAGTCTGCATGTCCAAGCATGTGCACATGTTCTCATGTTTGTGCGCTCTTTGTCTGTGTCAATTTGTGTCTCTTTTACATACAAGTCATGCATCGAGGGGTTGCTGTTGTTGTTGTTGTTGTTGTTGTTGTTGTTGACGTTGTTGTTGTTGTTGCTGTTGTTGTTGGTGGTTTTGGTGTTGGTGGTGGTGTTGGTGTTGGTGGTGGTGTTGGTGTTGGTGATGGTGGTGGTGGTGCGTGTGTATGTGCGTGTGTGTGCTTGTGTGCTTGTGTGCGTGTGCGTGTGTGTGTGTGTGCTAGAGTGTATGTGTGTATGGCAGGCTACACAAGTCATGGCCCTGCCTCATCTACAGGGGTTGTGATGCTCAGACTTGAGGAATTAGAGCATGTGCAGCATATGTATCTCAAGGTGGAAGAACATGAGGCTGTAGGCAAGAGCGTTTCCCCCTGCCTGTACTTTCTCTGAAGAAACAAAATGGTCCCTCCTGAAAAAACAACCCAAGTCCCCAGCAGCATCATACAAGGTGGTTTCCCATCAACATGCAGACCTGATTGAGGCATGCCCTGCAGCAAGAGTACTTAAGGTTTTCTTGCCTATTCAACCAGAAGTAAGAGTAATTCAGCTTGCAATTGCAGGAAAACAATCAAAACGACGAGTGTGGTTTATGCATGACAACAGGAATTTGTTCGGGTGTTGGATCCTGCACGCCTCGCTATCTCTGACATGTTTATTGCTGTGTCCCCAACCTCCCGTTTTGCACACCGCTGTACGCGTTTACAGGGATCCAAGGCAGGCTTTTCAGGTGTCACTGATGCAGCTGCCTGCAGCAGTGCACGCTGGGCTTGTGCAACTCCAGCTGCTGTGCAGCCGCCCCACGCCAGCTCCAAGGCCGGCAACCGCAGGGCTGCTGCCAGCTTCAGCATGGCGCCATGCGCAGGTGACGCAAATTTGCTAAAGGGGTGATCAGCTAGAGAGAAGACTATTTTAAAGAGGAGAGCGCTGGCAGGCATCCGTGCTAGGCAGTGATCTTGAACAAGGGGCAGCGGCCCGTCAGGAATTTTGAGCGAGGGGCAGAGGGGGGATGTCAGAGAAGCTTGGTATGTGTTTCTGTCAATGTCTTGCATTACGACCTTGCTGTCATGCCAGATCACTGTTATTGATGGATCACCAATTTGACATACATACACACACATTACCTTGCATTTTGAACTTACCTCTGTGCGTCCCCTGGCAGCAGTGACACATCAGCATGTGCATATGCCATTTTGCAGGCCATGCTGCAGAGGGCTCTGTGTGTCCCCTGGCAACTGTGCCATGTCATGCATATGCCATTTTGCAGGCCATGCTGCAGAGGGCTCTGTGTGTCCCCTGGCAACTGTGCCATGTCATGCATGTCATTTTGCAGGCCATGCTGCAGAGGGCTCTGTGAGTGCCGCCGGTCTTGAAACAGTAGTCAAGAGCACCGTCGCTGGGACCTCACAGAAGGTGGGCGTTCCTCTATCCAAGCCCTGACTTTGTTTTCCGTCATTTGTGACTAAGACCGCTTGGACTATAAGGGTCACAGGGCGAACAAGCTGTAAGCTACCGATAATGGTCCTGATACTCCTTGACATTGGCAAGAGTTCAGCTTTTCACAATGTCATGTCATTGTGGCAGTTTGGTGATGGCCGTGTTCTCGTTGCATGGATCCTACATGGCAGCATTGTGTTCTGGACCTGAAATCACCATGGCGTACTTTCCACAAGGCACAGACGTGCCTTCCAAAATCTTCCTAGTCCTTGTATTTCCTACAGGATCTTTCATTTGTTTTATCATTTGCTAAGTTTTTGAGGCTTAAGTATCTTAAGATCATTCTTAAGATCAGGAAGCGCAGCCTGTAAATTGCAGAATTTTGGTTCCACACTTTTAGAAGCCTCTGGTTTGTGGTAGGCAAGGGCCTGCCTGTGGACACAAAGTACTGATAACAGCACACACATGAGACATTCAGGCCTGCCTGACTCTAAACATCAGCCTCACCGAGGACTGGGAGCAGTCCATCGTTTGCATGAATGATGATTTTCTTTTGTCTTTGGGCGGCCTTTGGGGTAGTCCTTTGGCAGCAAATTTGGCCGGCTCACTCTGGCACTCTAATTGAACACCCCAAGCAGCTGTATAGTCGCTTGGGTTTCTTCTCTGATCCACATCGTAACCTGGCACCGTGCAGGCCCCAGCAGGCAACAGTGCAGCACAAGCACTGCACAAGCCCCAGGATGGCACACCTTGCATGTATGCGCTGGAGTGGCTGGTGGACCGCAGCAGCAGCAGTCAAGACTCCAGCAATGATGCAGTTCCCGAGCCGGGAGCCCCAGCAATCCCGTGCACAAGCGCGCTGGAGGGCCATGAGGCCATGCACCTCAGCTTGAGCTATGGCAGCTGGGCCTCATCACTTGCTGTTGCAAGCGGGCATGCAGCATCAGCAGCAGGGCTGCAGCTGCTCCAGGTGCGGCCGGCTGCTTGCTGCATCATTGATCTGGCCACGGATTACAATTTCATTCAGCAAATGCTCAGGGTGCTGGGCTTCAGCTGTACTCGTGTGGGTGCTTTAGCCTGTGAGTATGCATGCGCGCGTATTTGCGTGCACTCAAGATCATCATTCAACCAAATTCATTGCAGACTGGTGCAGGACTGCAAGTGGATACCTCAGCAGAGTTGTTTTGCAAGCAGTGCCTCCAATCTGCATGCAGCAGCCAGGAGAAGACATTTTCCACTGAAATGTAACATGCTAAAGGCAATGGCGCTTTGTGTGCTGAGTGGCTGTGTCTGTCTTGTGCAAGACCACTTCCTGTTCAGAGTGCATTGGTGCAGTGTCCCTTGCGTGCTTTGCGCAGCGCAATTCACACAAGGCTGCAGGGCTTTTTATGTGCACTGCACCGCGCCACACAGGATTGTGCAGGCAGCTTTGCCTATGTCATGACGTGCCTCTCGTGCAGGGCACTTACTGTGAACGACCCCCCCACAGGGCGCCTGACCTACATGCAGAACACACACAGTTCCTTGTAAAAGCATTCACATAAACACACACAGCACAGTACCTTGTGCCAGGAACTTATGCCATGTGCACCACTGCAGGGCATGTATCCTCCATGCAATCCACACAAAGCAGTGCCGTGATGCGCGCAAAGTGCCACACACAGGGTGATGCGTGCAATGTGCCACACACAGGGTGATGCATGCAATGTGCCACACACAGGGTGATGCGTGCAATGTGCCACACACAGGGTGATGCGTGCAACATGCCACACACAGGGTGATGCATGCAACATGCCACACACAGGGTGATGCATGCAACATGCCACACACAGGGTGATGCGTGCAATGTGCCACACACAGGGTGTGCGCCGCCTGGCGGAGCTGGCTTCCATGGCAAGCCGTCCCGGCGAGGCCGGCGGCCCTGCGCAGCCAGCTGCTGTGCTGGTGTGCGCCCTGCTGCGCACCGCCCTGCCTCTTGTGGGGGGGCCCTGCGTGGCGCCCGCGGCGGGCGGCAGCAGCAGCGCCGGATGTGGCTTGAGCAGAGCGGCGGCTGCAGCAGGGGGGTTGTGGGGCCTGTTGCGCGTGGCGGCAGCAGAGATGACGCGTGTGCCCATGGCGCTGGAAGAGGTGTGTGTGTGTGTGTGTGTTTGTGAGAGTGTTTTTGTGTGTTTGAGTGTGTGTCTCAGCTTACTGCTGGTGCTGCAGGGTGGATGTGCGATGCTTGCACATGCATTCCCATGATGCCGCGGGGACAAAGTGCTTCCAGGCGCTTTGAGTGTGGGAGCGCTTTGAGTGTGGGTGCGCTTTGAGTGTGGGAGGCGCTTTGAGTGTGCTTCCAGGCGCTTTGAGTGTGGGAGCGCTTTGAGTGTGGGTGCGCTCTGAGTGTGGGAGGCGCTTTGAGTGTGCTTCTAGGCGCTTTGAGTGTGGGAGCTAGCAGGTCCCACGCTGAAAGCGCCTGGATTGGCCTGCTGTAAAGCGTCCGGATTGGCCTGCTGTAAAGGGCCCGGATTGGCCTGCAGTGCTGCTCCTGCTCATGAAGTGGGTTGTTTTTGCTGGTCAGGATGGCCTGGATCCGTCTGCTCTGCATTGCTGCAGTTGCTCATTTTTCATTGGTCAAAGACAGACATGGGTCATGTGGGTTCCACGGTAAGGCGTGGCAGATTAATCTACCCCAGCGACCCTTGCCACTGCTGTGTGCAAAGCCCGTGCTGCAGGGGCACCATCGCACAAAGCCTGTCAGCTCAAAGTTAACTGCCCAATGTTGCGCCCTCAGGTGCCTACCTCCTATGCATCCTTCTAGCTTGCTGCTAGCTACCTAGCTTCTGTGTGGCCTTGAGGTTTTTAAATTGATCAAGTTTTGGACCCATTCAGACCTTTCCCTCATTCTTCCACTCATTGTCAGGTTCCTGCCATCAGTCCATTCAAGGCATCTCAGTGCAAGATTCCCGCTGCGCTTGAGGGCGGCGGCCACTTGGCGGCAAAGGCCAAAGCAGTGGTGTCAGTTGTAGGGCATCAGGCTGTACTGCGGCCATGTCTGCAGCCGGTGCAGCATGGGGCAGAGCCTCCTGCCCAGTGGTACCAGGTCGGGCGGTAGCTGCGCTCTCCTTCACGTTTATTCTGTGTCCCTGTCTGTCACTCATGGGCCATGAGTCAGGGCCATTCAATTAGCGCGTCTGTCACTTGTGCCCATCCAAATTACATGTGGTGCCCTTCCAGACATGCTGCCCATGCCTATGACACGTCGTGCATTGCTTGACGTTGCTGCACGTGCTCCCTCAATGTATCAAAGGGAGCAGGACAAGTAGATGTTTGATCATGTGCCCTTTCCTTCTCAAGCATGGACCCTCCTCCATACGCATCCTCATGGTCTAGCTTGCGTGGACTGTGATTCCAGTTCTGCTAGCAGCCAGCCCAAGCACAGTAAATTATCACTCCTTGCTAGAGGATGAGCTGAAATGCAGGCGGTTCTAGCCATCCTGCTTGCACTATGGTTCTGTGCACTGCTGTCTCCCTGCTCAGATCACACCCCAGCCACGCGGCAGCCTTGCCAACTTGGCGGCACAGCCCTTTGATTTGCTGGCTGCCGAGGCCGCCCTCCAGCCTGGTCAGATGCTGCTGGCAGTGTCCTCCGTGGGCCTCAACTTCCGCGACGTCCTTAATGTGCTGGACATGTATCCTGGCGACCCAGGTGCTGGAAGGCCAGGAGGCGCACACAAGCTTGCACACAAGCATGTGTCCACATCTGCGCACAAGACTTGCGGTGCTGCGCTCATCGAGAGCCTGTTTGCGTGCTTAGCAGTATTTCATTGTTCTCCAAAAGCAGGTATCGTGCATCCACAAGTCAATGAGGTGTCGTCCAGATTGCAGCAGCAGCACGAAAGATAAGCGCGTATGCCGTTGTCCTGTCCTCCAAAGTGTGACAAGGGCTGTGCCCAGGTCATGGTGATTGCTGTGCTTAACGCTGCTGGGAGCAGGGCTCTTTTCTGGACAACACAGCCTCCAACATAGCATACTGACACTGCTTTGCTACATCTGCCCTTTTTGGAGCTGAAACGTGTAAACAGGAGTGCTTACACATGCACATCAATCGCAGGCCAACCTGGCAGTGATTGTGCAGGCACCGTGGTCACCAGACCCTGCAACACAGGTCAGTGCGCTGTTTCACGCTGTACTTTGTCTCTTTGCTGAATCAATGCCTGAGACTGTGTGCTTGAGATCTGACGATTGCTGGTGGGGTTTGACTTTCTGAGCCTGGATGTTTGGAGCGCAATCATCAAGAAAGGTGTGTGAGAGTGCTCCACACACAGTGTGTGTGTTTCAAATTGCTGATCAGCCAACAGCACTGATTTGGCATATGTTCGCTGACAGCGTGGGTGCCATACTGTTGCTATATGAGGCTCTTAAATCTGCAATGCATCCTGCGCCTGGGAGCGTGTAGAAGGTGCCAGTTTGAGTAACCCAGCAAAAGCACAGGCCCTCCTTGCAGATTTTGGCCGCTTACACAAGCTGCACTGTGACAGAACTCACCCAAAGATATTCCCACAGACCCGGCCTTCTGATTCCTCAGCCTGGGAATGACCTGCTTACCGCATCCGCACTTGCAGATGGCGCGCCAGGCGCGCTGCGGCCAGGACAGCAAGTGTTTGGCCTGGTGCATGGCTGCATGGGCAGCATGGCTTTGGCGGACAGCCGTATGGTTGTGCCCATGCCCCCAAACATCACTGCTGAGGAAGCCGCCACCCTGCCGACGGCGTTTGTCACGGCGGAGGCTGCACTGACGAGCGTGATGGGACTCAGGGCGGGGGAGACATTGCTGATGCACGCTGGCACGGGCGGTGTGGGCCTTGCTGCACTACAGGTATAGGCACACGTGCAAGCCAGCATTTTTGTGTGTTTGCATCTTTGTGTATGTGTTCAAGTTTTGGACAGTCCACTACCAGATCTCAATGAACGTCCTGTGTTGCTTTTATGATATCAAGAGCGCGTCACAACACAGATAGAACTGGTTGAAAACGCAGGTCTCACAATCTAGTTGTTGCTTTGTGGTCTTGTGGATCTGCAGGATCAGCCTCTGGTCCTTGGGCATTGGCTTGCGCAATTGAATCAGTGGTGCAGTGTTACCAGCACCTATGGTTAGCAAGGGGCACTGCGGCTGCACTTGCACTGCTGCTGCATTTGCACTGCTGCTGCACTTGGCTAGTGTCCCCTTGATGTGTGGGAATGTCTCAGGCTATTACCCTGTTGGCACGCAGCTGTGCCTTGCTTGTACCCCTACGGTGTGCTGCTGCGCATGCCTGATCACCCCCCTGGCGTGCGGCTGATCTAGGCTTGCACCCCTTTGGCATGCTGCGCGTGACTGGCATCCCCCACGGCGGCAATGCCACTTGCCAGCCCAGGCGCCACCTGATTCACCAAAGGAGGACATGCCAACAGGCTTCAGGATTTAAATGATTTTTGTGCATCCCCGTCACAAGCGCCCACACTTGCATTTGAAAAATGTGCTGCAGGTTGTGCGCGCGCTGGGTGCCAATGCTGTGTGCACAGCTGGCAGCCCTGCAAAGCGTGCTCTGCTGCGAAAGCTGGGCGTCCAGGTACGGTTGACAAAACAGTCTTGAACATCTTCAGCTCAAATCCTCGGCACGCAAATGAGCAGGTCACCCTGCAGGCCAACAATCCATAGTCCCTTGCTTGGTTGCTGCTTCTTGGATGCTGCTTGTATGTGTGTGCCTATGCAGGTCCCATTGAAAGATCCCAGCAGAACACTTTCCATGCAGTTAATGGATTCAAGGAAAACACAAACTTTCCTGGCTTGTGCAACTCCCTTGGCTTGCGCAGAACACTTTTATCAGATCTCAAGCAGTGTAGGCATTATGCTTGCACCTCAACCATCACTTTTTTTGCCATCAATCTCCTCTTCCCCTTTCATTGACCTCTCCATCATCCTCAACCTCATCCTCACCACCATCACCACCACTACCACCACCACCACCACCATCTGCAGCCACACATGGACGTTGCCGCCCACTCCTCCCACAATCTGCAGATTGTGGCCACCTCAAGGTCTACTGCCTTTGCTGATCAGCTCGCGGCTGCATGCCACGGGGCAGGTCAAGCTCGAACAGCACCCAGTGGCGTGCAAGCAGCCCTGAATTCACTGACATCCCCAGGCATGGTGGCAGCAACTTTGGCAGTGCTGTCAGCAGGCAAGTAATCTGCACACCTAAGTGTCTGTACGTCCAGCACTGTGCTCAAGTTGAGCTTGTCCATGTCTTCACTGATATATCCTCCGAGACATACTGGCTGCACTTTCAGCGAGCTTGTGCCCTTAAACAGGTGACGCAAGGTTTCCTCTAGCATGCCAAGCTGGAGTGTGCTATACGTACAAAAGCTGCGCGTGCAGACCTGTCCCTCCTTTGCATTGCAGCCGCAGCACATTGTCCCTCCTCTTCATTATCCCTGCATTGTCTGCATTTTCCTTGCATTGTCCTTCCTCTGCATTGCAGCCGCAGCATAAGAAGGAAGCTGTGTGCTACTGTGAAGAAAGGTGCACTGTGTGCACTGTGGCAGCCCTTTTCAAGTTTTGAGCATGTCAAGCAGAAACCAACTTGCCTTGAGCGTGACAGCCTGTTTCTTGGTGCCCGAGCTCTGGACATGTGCATGAGCACTCTGCTCATGCTACCCACCTGGGCACCTCCGCTTGTGTGTTGCAGCCCAAGCACGTGCTACCACGGCAGCATTATGTATCACTTCCCCCCTTTTGCCCTACAGGTGCCCGTCAGCATTATGTATCACTTCCCCCCTTTTGCCCTACAGGTGCCCGTCAGCATTATGTATCACTTCCCCCCTTTTGCCCTACAGGTGCCTGTCAGCATTATGTATCACTTCCCCCCTTTTGCCCTACAGGTGCCCGGATGGTGGAGATCAGCAAGCGTGACATCTGGATACCTACGCGCGTGCAAGCTGAGCGCGCAGACGTGGCCCACAGCCTCCTGGCGGTTGACTTTATGCCCCCCCCTGTGCTGCATGGACTGTTGCGTCGTGTGGCTGTGGGCGTGGCCGCGGGATGGCTGCAGCCCCTGCGCACGCTGTGCTACAGCCTGCAGTCTGCAGCCGCGGCCATGCGTGTGCTGGCACAAGCCGGGCATGTGGGCAAGGTGGGCGTGTGCACTTATGCAAGGTTGCCTGCATGCACGAGCCTGCAGAAGCAGTGTACCAGGGTGCAGCCTCTAACGACTGGATTTAAGATCAGCTGCACCTGTGACACAACTGACAGGTACCAGTTGCTGAATTCAGCGCCTTTGATACCACTGTCAGGTGTTGAGACCTGTTGGCGAATGCAGCGCCTGTGATACAATTGACAGGTGTTGAGACCTGTTGGAGAATGCAGCGCCTTTGATACAACGGTCAGGTGTTGAGACCTGTTGCTGAATGCCACGCCCAAGACTCCTACCTGAGATGAGGAAATCAGAACTGGTCGAGACGCCCTTGCTTTGTCCGATGCCCTGAGCTCCTGAAATGCAGAAACATTCGTGCCTCAAACCTGCATTTGGCAGCATATTCCAGAAATGCATAGCACCTGTAAGCTCCAATGCCCAGGCTGGCCTGCAATGCCATTTCTATACCCTCCTCAACATGCCTCGTGCCTCGCAAAGCCGCTCATTGCCCCTTGCCACTGAGGCTTCTCCATCCCTATCATCCCTGCCCCTTCCACCAAACAGCTTCCACGCTCCTGAGTTGCAGGTGGTAACCTCGCCCCGCCTCCTGCCAAGCCCTGATGGAAGGGGCGTGGTGCGCGCGGGCGTGCAGCTGGGTGGCGGTGCAGGAGGCATTGGCGCTGCGCGCGTGGCCATCACTGGGGGCACCGGAGGCTTGGGCCTCCTAGTGGCAGGTGCGCAGGTCTCAGAGGGTGGCCAGCGCGTGCGTGAAATCTCGCTCCAGAGACAGCTGCAAGATGCGGGTAGGGCCTGGTGTTGCTCTCACATCGCCTTCCGGCGCACAGCCTGCAACCCCAAGGATGGGCGCGGGGTTGAGCAGATGCTGTGTGAGAGGAGGGCTAGTTTGGGGCTTCTGTGTTCATCTCTTGCGCAAACTCAATGCAACGCGATGCAGGATGGATGACCAGCATGAGCGCCGCCTGCCACATTTTCTTGCTGGCCCACCCTGGCAGACCTTGGTTCTTGACCTCGATACATCCCTTCCTTGTTTGTTACCTTGGCATGGTGCGGTGCAGGCTGGCTGTCCAGCATGGGCACCGCCCGCCACATCTGCCTGCTGTCCCGCTCTGGCAGAGCAAGCTCAGCAGGCCCATGGGCCGGCCTGGTGCAGAACCACACCATGGTCAGTGCCTCCGCGGCAGACGTGTCAGCAGCAGCAGACGCAGAGGGGACATGGGCGCAGCAGCAGGGCGGCGTCAGCCCGGTGTCTGCGGTGTTCCATGCTGCGGGCGTGCTGACGGATGCGATGATGGGCCAGCAAAGCAACGCCAGGCTGCGCAGGTTTGTGTATGTGTGCGTGTGTGCGTATGTATGTATGTGTGGCAGTCGGTAGGCTGCACAGGTGAGGGTGTGCGTGGGTGTTGGCGTGTCTATATGTGTGGCAGCAAGCAGCCGGCAACGGTGTGTATGTGTGTGTGTGCATGTGTGCTTGCGTGCAGGCTCACCGCAAGTCATGAGAGGGTGCTACGAGGCAAACAACTCCCATGCCATGGCCATTTGGTGGCAAGGGCCCCCCAAAGCTGTCGCCAAGATCATTTGCGGCCTACTTACATTACATGCATTAACCATGACAGGAGACGGCGCTGCTCGCTGCTCCTTCCTCAGCCACCGCAGCTGCTGTCGTTTCAACACTTCAGTGCGCCAGCGGAGTGACAATTTGATCACCCTTGGTGACTGCAATGCACCTGCAGTGCTGCCGCCCCCAAACTTGGCCCCCTTGCTCGAATGACCGCCGCCCTGGGCTGCAGCCCTGTGACTCAGCATGTCCTGTTCTCCTCTGTGGCGTCCCTTGTGGGCGCACAAGGCCAGGCCAGCTACGTGGCCGCAAACGCCAGCTTGGACGCCCATGCCAATGCACAGAGCCTTGCAGGTGCGTGTGTGTGCCAATGCAAAGAGCCTTGCAGCAGGTGCGGATGTTATGTGTTTGCGTACCTGAGATTTGTGACCCCTAGGTTGCAGTCGCAAGCCTCTCCCAAAGACACCCCGGCACTCCTTGTGGCGGGCTACAGATTTTGTGCAAATGCTTTGTCTGTCAAGGTTTGCCTAGGTTACAAGTACGTGTGCAGGCCAGCACTCATTGAGGCGGGCTTCATATTTTGCCTGCTCCACGCATGCCCACGAACCTGCCTGCCACCATGCTGCAGGTGCGCCCTGCTTGTCGGTGCAGTGGGGCGCTTGGTCGGGCACTGGCATGGCCACGGCCGCTGTGCTGGCGCGCCTTGAGCGGATTGGCCAAGGCGCGCTGTCCCCGCGTACAGGCCTGTCTGCCCTGGCCGCAGCCCTTTGCAGCGCCCAGAGCTTGTCGCCCACCCCCACTACCCAGCTCACCATCAACCCCTTTGCTTGGGACAGGTGAATTGGGTATGGGCTCTGGGCATCTGGCTGCAGGGGGGACGCATGCAGGAGACGGCTGCGTGCATGCAAGCACACTGTGTGAGGTGGTCGGAGTCAATCTGATGATCTGCTGACATATCTCATCAATGCGGTGTGATTTGGACGGTGGTATGCATTGGACGGCGGTGTGCATGCTCATTAAAGCTGTGTGCATTCTTATCAAAGCGATGTGCATTGGACGGCAAGGATCAAGCTGGTTTGCATCAAGAAAAGGAGGACCATTGTTAAGGAGCACCTGTTATGGTCTACTCTCACCTTTTTACGAATGCAGGTACCTGCAAAACCTGATGGACCAAGGTGCTTCGGTGCCCGCTGCTTTTGCTCAATACGCCCTCACCAAAGATACATGCCAGCAAACTGAGGCCAGCCTTTCCAGCAAGCAAATGGGGGATGAAGGTGCGTGCATCAGTGCAACCGGAAGATGAGCTCATTCTTTGAATCAGGGCTTTAAATTGAAAGTTCATCCTTAGATGGCCAGGTTTGGCAGCTCAGTATGTGCATACAAAGGATTGAGCAGCTTCCACACATTGATCTGAGAGCTTTAAAGTCCTGGCTTGATGACTGGGACGATTGCAATATTGCTAGGTCACACTGCTGCTGCCCTAGGGAGGGAGCTATCAGTATTACATGGTCATGACGTGACAAAGATGAAGATCACATTTATGGCCTCCCATGTGACTGTGAGATATGCCATATGGATGTATGGCACACCTTATATGGATGTATGGCACCTTATATGGATGTATGGCACACCTTATACGGATCGTATACCCATCCTCATATGAAGATCACAGTTATGGCCTCCCAGGTGACTGAGGTATATGCCATATAAATGTATGGCACACCTTATATGGATCATATACCCATCCTCATATGAAGATCACAGGCATGACCATAGCAGATAGGATGCTGCACCTTCAGGACAAAACGTCACTTTCTCAAACTTAGCATAGACATCCTTGAAGGCGAAGTCACCCACCTCAAAACTCCGCACGGACGTCTCTCAGGGCAGGTCTCGAACTCACACTCACGTCTCTGGGACCCACTCACACTCACTCTAGGCATCCTTTAACGTGGGCGTCCCTCTGATTAAGTCTCCCTCATCCACACTCAATCTGGGCGTCCCTCTAATTAAGTCTCCCTCATCCACACTCAATCTGGGCGTCCCTCTAATTAAGTCTCCCTCATCCACACTCAATCTGGGCGTCCCTCAAAATCAAAGGTTAGTGAGCACCTTGCTAACCATCCTGGCCCATGCATGGGTGCACGCTCCGCAGGCTCTCAAGCTCCTGCCCGCGAAGCTGTGGCATCGGTCGTGTCAAGTGCACTCGTGGAGGTGCTGGGCCATGCACTGCCCTCTAGTGAGCCCCTCATGTCAGGTGCGCACCGATGGCAGCCCCTTGGACGCGCTGATGTCAGCCCCTCAGAGCCTCTTATGTCTGGTGCGCACAGCTAGCCACCGTCTGCCACCGCCTGCACGTGTGAATGCTGCGCCACGCCTGCACACTGCGCGCTCGTGACCTCTTGAACGAGGGTGGGTGCATTTATTGAGGCACTTGAATGGGTGGAGGGCTGCAGCTGGCTTGCTTCGTTTGTGTTGTCACGTGCGGCATGGGACCAACCCACAGGCGGACTTGACTCCCTCGGGGCTGTGGAGTACGTCAACTTGGTGGGGCGCCGCCTGGGGATGCCCATCCCGGCCACGCTCGTGTACGACTTCCCCACCGTGGATGCCATCACCACCCATTTGGCAGCCAAGGCAGAGGCTGCGGCGGCCGCGGTAGCACCCAAGGGCAAAGCAGGTGCGATTGCAGGTGTGGCCTGGAGTCCCAGCCTCTCTGGTGTGGGTGGATGCTATTGTGCAGAGGAGTGAGTGTTGCCATGCAGAGAAGCGCACCCTTGCCAAGCTGTGCAGCAACCCCGAGCTGCAGCTGTGACAAAAGTGCATGGCACCGGATCACTTCTGAAGTTTCACGCTGTTGCCACAAGCCTTCACTTAAACCTTGTATGCAATCATCTGAGCCACGGCTTGCTCCCACATCAAACAGGCGGGCTGCATCACCCTTCCGCCTCAAAAACTCCACCCAGCAGACCCTTGATTTTGCTCCCACATCGAACAGGTGGACCACGTCACCCTTCTGCCTTAAAACCTTCACCCAGCAGACCCTTGGCCTTGACCAAGCCAGCTGGCGCGGCGCATGTGGCAGTGGAAGGCATGGTGGCGCGTCGCTTTGCTTCACCATGTCCACCTGCAGCCACGCACGAGAGCGTTCCTGCCACAGACGCCAGCCTGGCCGGCTTGCAGGTGACCAGACCCATCCATCCACCTTGGACCTGTCACAATGACCGCAGGAACAAAATCTGCCCAAAAACGTAGCACACCTCAGCATGCCGCCCAACACACACACCCGCACGCACACACACACACACACACACACACACACACACCAAGCTCAATGATCTGGTTCACTGCAGGGGCTCAGACATCTGTGCCTTGCATATGCAAACCACGTGTCTGAACCTCTGGTGTTCAGCAATGCGGCAACTTTGGTGGATGATGCAGCCAAGTGCCACACCACGCCCTCTACCCTTTTGGTCCTTGGAGCTTGCTTTCTTAGCTTTGCCTCAAAGCCCAACAATTCAAAGCCGGTGGATAACCTTTAGTAGATACTTGCATGCAAGAACAGCCAAGTGTATAATCTCCCTTGTATGAAGTTGTAACACAAATAGCCTGATGTTTGCAGGTAATTTTAGGTTTTCTTTAAGACCCAGATGCTGCAGAGCATGTCCACTGTCTGTACCTTGCGCTACACCACTCACCCTAACACCTAAAAGGACAGCTGCAGATCAAGTACCTCCTTTAGCCTGCCCACCACAGACACTTGATCACTACCAATTCCACGCCATTTGCCGCGGCGCCTCCTCTATGCGCTTCAGCATCAGGCTTTTGCCCCTGTGGCCACCATTTTTGCCGCGGCGCCTCCTCTATGCGCTCCAGCATCAGGCTTGCCCCTGTGGCCACCATTTCGCATCAGTTGCCACAACACACGCACGATGATAGCTTCTTCCTGTGCCACATCACAGGGCCTGCCCACCACAGACACTGTTCTTCCAGTGCCCTGGGAGCGATGGAACCGATTCCAGCCTGCTGGCGGAGCAGGAGCTTCTTCAGGGAGGACCCAATCGCACACCAGCGCCTCCTTTATGCCTGGGGGCACACAGCCGCCACGGAAGCAGCTGGGGACACAGCATGGTGCTTTCCTGGCGGATATTGACACGTTTGACCCTGCGCCCTTTGGTTTGTCGCCCCAGGTACATTGTTGGTTGCAGAACGTGCCTGGACACCTGGATTCAGTGCGTGACAATGCTTTTGCTATCTCAGGTGTGCCGCAGCACAAAAATTACTGTCGGCCATGTATTTTTTTCACAATCACGGCGCAGCAAATGGCTCCCTGCTCAATCGGTGCTACAACCGTGCAGCATCAAAGAATGAGGGCCAACCTGCAGGAATGACCGCCACTGCCAAGCAGCACTCAAGAAGGCTGGTCTAAGATCACTTATGTATGCTCAGGCAGCAATGTTGACTATTACCCACCGCTCATGACTACCAGCCGCGCCTGCATGGCCCACTTTTTCAGGAGGCAATGGCAATGGACCCGCAGCACCGTCTGCTCCTGGAGTCTGCGGCCCAGCTTCTCCTCCCCCACACCTCAAGCGCATCCTTGGGACATGGCATCCACATGAAAGGCACCGCAGGTGCAGTGTGTTCTGTGTGTGCGTGCAAAGGCACCGCAGGTGCAGTGCGTACTGTGTGTGCGTGCTGTGTGCTGCATGCACACATGTTCACTCACGCCAGCTGTCACCTGCATGCAGCACTAATCTGCACCAGCTATCTCTGGAGCAGAGCTGTGTCCTGGATGGATCCATAGCGGTGCATGCATGCGTCCATGCACCGCAATAGATCCACTGCCATGCATGGATGGATCCATAGCGGTGCATGCATGCGTCCATGCACCGCAATAGATCCATTGCCATGCATGGATGGATCCATAGCGGTGCATGCGGTGCATGGATGGACCTATAGCAATGCATGCGGTGCATGGATGGATTCATTGCCATGCATGGATGGACCTATAGCGATCCATTGCCATGCATGGATGGATCCATTGCCATGCACGAGTGGATCCATAGCGGTGCAGTGGATGCATTGCGGTACACGGATCCGTTGCGGTGCATGCACCAAGCCCCTTGTTAAGCACACACACTAGGATCGTATGCGGGCCCGAGACCCTTCCTTCCCTTTCCTTGGGGGCAGCAATGAGGTCTGCCCTTCCAGCCCTGCTCCTTTGCCATCCCACATGTTGCTCACACGGTTGGACCTGCTGCCTGCCTGTGCAGTGTACGTCGGCATCAGCTGGTCAGAGTACCACCGGCTGTGCGTTGCGCATGGCGCAAACATGGGACCATACGCTGCGCAGGGTGCTGTGCTGAGCGTGGCCCCAGGGCGCATCAGCTACACCTTCGGCCTACAGGTTGGCAGGCTGGCCTTGTGAACTCTGCTGCATAGACGCAGTCCAGCTCAGCAGGTTGGCAGCCCATGTGCTTTGTGCATCCTGCTGCAAAAGTACTGTCCAGCTGAGCTGTGCTGAGCTGAGCTGAGCTGGTCGGCACTTCTGCAACAGGATGCACAAAGACAGACTTGCTTTACCCTATTTGCCTCTTGAGTGCCTGTCTCCTTGCCACTGCCCCTCAGCAACATTTACATCGGGGGACTCACTGTCTTCAGGGGTCAGTGGTTATCTGATCTGGGCTGTAAAGTTTGAAGTTGCAATATTTGCCGTCAACTCCCTTGCTCAAAGCAGTGTTGAGCCAAAGAGAGGCAGTTCACACCAAAGAATGTCAACAAAGTACCTCATCTCCTATCTGTTCACCCCCTTTTCATTGTGCACAGGGCCCTTCGCTTGCTGTGGATACTGCATGCAGCAGTAGCTTGGTGGCTACGCACCTGGCAGCAGAACAGCTCTTAGGTGCCAGCGCAAGCGCAGGTCAAGGAAAGCAGAATGCTGCCCTAGCAGCTGGGGCCAACACAATGGTGTGTAAAAACACTCGGGGCATGGAATGGCTTTAAAGTATTGGCTGCCTAACTGATCTGCTGCCCTGCACCTCCACCACACATGTTTTCTAGCTCTAGGTGTGTACAATGGATGCACTCCTCAACAAATGCACGTATGTGCATTGCTTTCTGCCCCGCAGCTCTTCTCTGGCGCCCTATTCACAATCTAAGCAGCCTGTTGACTACTTGAATGTCAAGCAAATAGCATTTGTTCACTGCTGTTTGCTGCAACCGGTGTGCTAACGCGTTCATGTTTCCTGTAGCTCCTCCCTGGCACCACAGCCATGTTCCAAGCGGCTTCCATGCTGTCACCTGACGGACGCTGCAAGGTAACTGGAGCTCATCATGTTGCGCTCCATTTCATGAGATGCCCCAAGTGTGGGTTGCTTGCTTGGCATGGCACAATCTGTGTTGTGCAGTACATAACAATTGCCAGGCAACCAGGTGCATAAATTAATGGTCTTTTTTCAGACAGAGGAAATGAAGAAAGGCTTTTCTAACTGGCATGAACCTGGTGGTGTAAATGTTAGGAGAAGAGACAGAGGGGAGAAAGAAAGAGAGTAACTTTGTTTCTCCTCCACATGTCATCCTCCCTCCTTTGGCCCCACGTCATTGTATAAGAAATGAACCGGCCTGCCTGCTGATCCTATCTTAAGAGGCACAAAGCTGCTGAGACAGCCTGTAGAGCATGTAGCACCAAGATGCCAAGAGCATGTGGCACCAAGATGTAAAGAGCACCAAAGATGCCAAGAGCATGTAGCACCAAGATGCCAAGGTGCTACATGCGCATCATGCTGTAGCATATGCATGATGGCATCAAGGTATGAGCTGCTGCCCAGCTTTAAAACATAGTGAACCAGTTCAAGCACTACGCTTAACACAGCATCTGCACCTCATGGCTTGCGCACCCAGGCCTTGGACGCATCTGCTGATGGCTACGTCCGCTCAGAAGGCCTTGTCATGGCCCTCCTTTCACAGCAAGCCATGCCAGCTGGCCCCGCCTCCACAAAAGCGCAACCACTACCACCACCACCCATGGCCATTCTGGCGGGCACAGCAGTAAACCAGGACGGCAGGAGCAGTGCGCTCACTGCGCCCAATGGCATTGCACAGCAGGTTTGGGGTCAAACAATTCGAGGGCAGCAGGGCACGTGCAATGTTCACCTCAAGATGGCAGGGACATCATTCCCTTTGAGATCAATGGCATTAGGCAAAAATAAGGAATCCAGCTATTGGAGCTGAAATTGTCGGGACGTACAGATGGTCACAGGCTGGGTATCATGAATTGAGGAATGGTACTTACACCTGACTTATACCTGATCCGCATGGACTTACACCTGACTGACACCTGACTTACACCTGATCCGCATGGACCCATAGTCAGCCTGCATGTGCACTCTAGGCATAGGTACTCAAGCCTACTCCTGCTTCCCTGCCACAGGCAGGGTTGTGATGTCCTGAGCAGCACAGGCCTGCGAGGCTGGCAGCTGGCAAGCTGGCAGCATTGTGCCATTGTGCACAGTCTGATTCTAGGCACACAGCACAGGTTGAGTTGCCTTTTCCTACTGCAGGCAGCCATGCGTGAGGCCCTGGGCAGCGCAGGCCTGCAAGGTTGGCAGCTGGCAGGCATCCAGATGCATGGCACAGGCACTTCCTTGGGGGACCCCATTGTGAGTCGTTAAAGCTCTGTTCAGCAACTTGGATCAAGCTCTTCAAACACAGCCGACACAAAACCCCTTTAATTTAAGCTAAGATCCTGGGCTGACATCAAGCAGCATGGTTGGCCTTTGATTCCATAGCCCTGGGAGTTCACTGCACTGCCCGTGCACAAAATGCTTGCGCTGCTTAAGAACGGCTGCAGCAGACCATCCAGCCCAGTTTTTGCTCTTTGACACTGCACTCACACTCGTGCACAGCACTGCTCAAGCTCTAGCAGATTGACATCCCCATGCACGTTGCTGTCTACACACCCTCGCAGATGCACCATTTGTGCATATAAAAATGCACACGCACGCACACATGGAGCTTTGTGCACCTTCCCTCCCCCTTGTTTTGCCGTGCAGGAGGTGGGCGCGGCCATGGAGCAGCTGCAACCGGCCACGTTGCACGCCCCCAAGCAGCATGCACCCGTGCACCTGCTAGCGGCCAAGAGTATGATTGGGCACGCAGAGCCGGCATCTGGGCTGTTGGGCCTCATGTATGCTGTGCAGCAGGTGAGTGTCGGTGGCTAGCACTTGCATGCACGGGTGCTGTAGGTGCTGAGTGTCGTGTGCAGAATGTGGGCTAGCTCACACTCTTGATCGCGTTTGAAAGACCGGCTGGACCAGATGGCCAGCTGCTATCAGCCTGCAGGGAGCAGGGCGCCTGTCCTCGGCTGCTCAAAGCAGATGTGTGTCAGCGGCAACCAGCCAGTTGTGCCTCAGCAGCAACCAGCCAGATGTGCCTCAGCAGCAACCAGCCATATATATCTCAGTGACAACCAGCCAGTTGTATCTCAGCAGCAACCAGCCAGTTGTGTCTCAGCGGCAACCAGCTAGATGTATATCAGCGGCAACCAGCCAGATGTATCTCAGCAGCAACCAGCCAGATGTATCTCAGTGACAACCAGCCAGATGTATCTCAGCAGCAACCAGCCAGTTGTGCCTCAGCAGCAACCAGCCAGATGTGCCTCAGCAGCAACCAGCCATATATATCTCAGTGACAACCAGCCATATATATCTCAGCAGCAACCAGCCAGATGTATCTCAGCAGCAACCAGCCAGTTGTGTCTCAGCGGCAACCAGCTAGATGTATCTCAGCGGCAACCAGCCAGATGTGTCTCAGCAGCAACCAGCCAGATGTGTCTCAGCAGCAACAAGCCAGATGTGTCTCAGCAGCAACCAGCCAGATGTATCTCAGCGGCAACCAGCCAGATGTATCTCAGCAGCAACCAGCCAGATGTATCTCAGTGACAACCAGCCAGATGTATCTCAGCAGCAACCAGCCAGATGTATCTCAGTGGCAACCAGCCAGTTGTGCCTCAGCAGCAACCAGCCAGATGTGCCTCAGCAGCAACCAGCCAGATGTATCTCAGTGGCAACCAGCCAGATGTATCTCAGCAGCAACCAGCCAGATGTATCTCAGCGGCAACGAGCCAGATGTGTCTCAGCAGCAACCAGCCAGATGTGCCTCAGCAGCAACCAGCCATATATATCTCAGTGACAACCAGCTAGATGTGTCTCAGTGACAACCAGCCAGTTGTGCCTCAGCGGCAACCAGCCAGATGTGCTCAGCGGCTGTCCTCGGCTGCCCAAAACAGCTGCATCTCAAGCCGTTCAAGACCTTGGTCAAGCAAGTCAGGCTGCCTGCACAGCAAGCCAGGCTGATCTTGCACTGTCAATCACGAGCTGGGCCGTAACGCGCATGCCAGGTCTCCTCAGTATATTCGCAGCCGCTGGGATTCGGGATCTCAGGACCCTGCCCCTGCGCCTGCCCCTCCACCTCCACTTTGTGCAGGCGAGCCAGCGCCAGGCACTGCCTGTGTGCCATTTGCGGGCCATCAACCCCCACGTGGCGGTGTCTCTGGAAGCGCAAGGCCTCGCCGGCGTCCAGATCCCTCGACGTGCGTGGCTCGTGTCCAGTGTGCATGTCCAATGTATGACGCGCCTCTCTCCTCCTTGTGTACCCTTGCAGCTCTGTGCATGTCCCATATGCTCTGGTGCCAGCGCCTAGATCCCGGGGATTGCATGTCTCATATGCAGTGTGCGCGTGCATATGTAACGTCCAAGCTTGCAGCTATGCTCTACAGGGCAAAAATCCACTGAGGTCTGCCCCAAACCTTGCTGTGGCAACCTCAGCCTCTGCTCCCTTACTTTGCCACTGGCCACAATTGCTTGTACCTAGCTGTGCCTTGAGGGGCAAGTCACGCAGAGCAACTTTTATGAAACACACTAGAACATGGGCCTTTGACGCCTGCCCCAAGCACATGGGCAGACATCTGCCAGCGTGCTATCAACATTTCATTATGGTCTCCACTCATCACGATGGCCACCACTTCATTATGGCCAATGCATACCCTTGAGTCCATCACCTCTTCATCATGGCCAATGCATCATTGAGCCCATCACCTCTTTTTGCACACCTGCTCCGCAGAGCACAAGCCACTGATGTGCGCCCCCCACAAAGGAGCGGTTGACAGCAAAGCTGAAGGCAGCAAGCGAGCCACAGCGGGGGCTGCACTTGAGGCTGCCAGCCAGGGCAGCGTGGCCCTGGGCACGTCTGCTTTTGCTTTCCAGGGCACCAACGCGCACGCCATTGTGGTTGGTTTGGCCCCTAGAGACCCAGCCCTCCCTCCACCCTCTTCAGAGGAGAGCAGTCTGGGGCGGGAGGCTGCAAGGCAGGCCTTAGCAGACCAGTCCTATGCCACCTTGCAGCAAATCCAGGCCAAGGCCCAAGGTAAGTGCGGTCAAACTTTCCTTGTGCATGTTGGGGCAGGCAGGAGGCTGCAGGATAGGCTGCAGCAGACCCGCCCTGTGCAGCAGACCCGCCCTTTGCAGCAGACCTGCCCTGTGCAGCAGCCGCTGTGCAGCAGACCCGCCCTGTGCAGTAGACCCGCCCTGTGCAGCAGACCTGCCCAGAGCAGTAGCCGCTGTGCAGCAGACCCGCCTTGTGCAGCCCTGCAGCACATGCTAGTCAGGCAAAAGCCCTGAATGAGTGTTGGTTAGCAGGCTAGCACAAGTGGCAAGTGCCTATTGTCTCTGATCCGCCCAGGTTGGAATGTCTCCTTAGTTTTCTTGCTACCACTTGTGCCTGTCATTCCCTCACAAGATGTTAGCACATGAGTTGCCATCCATGCATCACTTCTGCATGCTGTATTGAGTTTTGTTTCTGGGGTCTGGCACACCACAAGGCACAAGCATTGCCAGGGTAAAAGTTTTTTCCTATGTAGGTGCTTGATCTGGCAGCAAAAGCCAACCCCTGCTCTCCCACATGGGGTTTCTGCAAAGCTGCCCTTTGACACCCAACCTCATGTGCTGTGTCCATGAGCTCCAAACACCCATGCCTGCCACAGTTCCAGAGCAACATGCCTCTACCCATGGGTATTTTGCACAAAAAGGAAGCAATTTGTTGACTCGTTTTCTCCCTAGGCGTGCTGCCCCAGTGGAGGAGGATCCGTGTTTGGCCACATGTGGCGCCAAGCTCCCTGCTGGATTTGGTGCATGCAAGCAAGCCGGCAGCTGGACCTGTGGACCTGAAGCAAGCACAGGTACTTTGAGACACACTCATAAGAGCACCAGCACGGGCCTGCATGGCCAGACCCAAGACGTATTCCTTAAACTCGCACATACATGCGCATAATGCACACGCATGCTCTGATACAAAGCAGCACAGAGCAGGAAGGGAGCTCTGTATGTTCACAGCAACCCTCCTGCAAAATTAGGTGTGAGGCCACGCAGTTTGCAAGCCTCAGGTGCCATTAGGTGTGAGGCCACGCAGTTTGTAAGCGCCAGCAACCTTTTCATTTGTTGTGATGCTAAGTTTCCTGATGGGGCTTGACCCACACAATCAAGGCAGATGCAGGCAACCTTCCGTGCTCGTACGGCACCGTGGTAGACCCCAGCCCTCCAGGGCCGCAGCACGCTTGATGCTACAGGCCTGTTTGCCATGCTTCTGCTTAAACTCTCATCAAGCAGCATAGCGCCAGCCCCCATGCACCTAGCCAGCTCCACCCATCTCACATGAATACGGACCCCTCCCGTCCATGAACGTGCTTTGCAGGTCTTGTACGCCGTGCAGCTACGCGCCCCCCGCCACGCGTACCTGTGGGATCATGCAGTCCTGGGCAGCCCCCTGATGCCCGCAGCTGGCATGCTGGAGCTGGCGCGCGCTGCCGCCAGCGCTGCTACCCTTCCCAGCCCCACTCCTGCATCACCCACCACCCAGCTCCTGCTGTCCCGCCTGGCCATCCCCGCGCCCTTTGTGCTGCCCCGTGGCGGCAGCGGCACCGGCACACAGCTGCTGTGCGCGATCTGCCCGGTGAAAGGGGCAGTGGAGGTGTGGTCAGGCGGCCACGCACGCGCCGGCCGCGCGCGCACCCACCTCACTGCCCATGTGCACGCAGCCCCAGCTGAGGGCCTGCAGGCCCCTTGTGCGCCTACCCAGGCTGCTGAGGTGCCTGAAGGCCCCGCGTCGCCTGGCACAGCTGTGCTGGCACAGATTGTGGCACGCACAATGGCTGAATCTGCTGCCATGCTGACGAGTGGCAAGGCAATGGCCCGCCTTGCCAGCAGCTGCAGCGGCGAGCCGCTGCTGGTGCAGCCGGCCCTGCCCGTGGCACCGCCTGACATGCTGGACGCCGCGCTGCAGCTTGGTGAGGCACAGGCTCAGAGGGTGTCACAGCCGGAGTGGCGTGTGCTCTGTGGACGGCTGATGCTGCCCTCGTGTGGTTGGGTGGGGCAGAGGCTCAGAGGGTGTCACTGCAGGAGTGGCATGTGCTCTGTGGACGGCTGATGCTGCCCTGGAGTGGTTGGGTGGGGCAGAGGCTCAGAGGGTGTCACAGCCGGAGTGGCATGTGCTCTGTGGACGGCTGATGCTGCCCTGGTGTGGTTGGGAACAGGATATTTGTCATTCCAGGTGGAAGCGTCCTGCGTTTGAGGCTGTTACGGCGCTGCTAATATTCACATCCTGCCACAATCAGAGGAGTCCTCTCAGAATGTGCATGCAGGGGACAAATGATTGCTGGCATGCCCACCTGCGCCCTTTGATTGCGGACATGCCTGATTGCTTATTGCCTGATTGCTGGCATGCCCACCTGCGCCCTTTGATTGCGGACATGCCTGATTGCTGACAGCTGACATGCTTGATTGCTGGTTGCCTGACTGTTGACACGCCAGATTCCACTTTTTGGTTCACATGGCCTCATGATCTCCCCTTTTATCCCCTGCAAGGTATGGGTGGAGGCTCTGATTTACAACCCGCCAACTTGCCACATCCCTGCAGGCGCGCTGCCAACCTCCAACGCCGCCCAGAGCCCCAGCCCAGGCGTGCGCGTGCCCGCAGCCGCCGGCAGCTACTGCGGCCCAGCTGCCAAGCTGATGTCGCCACTGTCAATCCCACAGACCGGTGCCGCTGCAACGGCAAGGGTGCGGCCGCAGGGCTCTCACCTCGTGCTGCCGCCCGGCCTCCTGTCAGATGGCGCAGCTGTGGAGGACAGCTGGCGCAGGATGAGCGTGGACGGGCGTGTGGCGATGGTGGGCGACTACCTGCTGACGGGCGACGCAGGCGCGGGCTTTGTGCTCTCCGGCTTGCAGGTGGGTGGCGCGGGCGCGGGTGTTGTATGCGGCGGCCTGATGGTGGGTGGCATGGAAGCAGGTGTCATATGCAGCAGCCTGCTGATATGTGATGCGGATGCGTGCATAGTATGCAGCAACCTGCAGATGAAGGGCAGATTTGTAGGCTCTCTATGCAGCAACCTGCTGGCAGGGAGCGCAGCTGCAGGCTTTGCGCTCAGCCATCTGCAGGTGGTGGCATTCCAGTGGACTGTTATCATTGCTTTGGGGGAGGACACTTTTTGGTTTGTATGTCGGGTCAGCCACCTTGATGAAGAGGCTAGCGCATGTGGTGTGGGCGTTGCGCACCAGTGCATGATGCCCCAAAAGCTGCAGCTGCTGCAGCAAGCAATTGAATGCCACAAGGTATGGTGTGTGGACACGACATTGAGACTGAACGGTATTTGAAATAAAAACGAGGTGGCTGCTGTCATGCCGAATCACCGTCATGAACAGTTCAGCGTCTCAGGAACATGATATGTACATCCCCCCCATTCAGCAGTGAAATGCAAGCATGAGGTGCTGAATGCCAGAGGGGAGGTCCAGGAAGGTAACAATTAATTGAAGAGAGAGATCCAGTCACAACAACAAATATCAACCAACCAACTAACCGCAAATGGATAGTGACACTGATTTGGCAATGACACTTAATCTGGCATGACACTGCCAATAAAGGATTAAAATTCTGCCACTGTCAAATTCCAGCTCAAAGGAATTGCTTGGAAGAGTGCAGGCACATCCTGCCAGTGATGTGTGCTCATAGGCCTGCACGTCCTCTCCAGGCAACACATGTGATAAGTGCCTGGCCAGCCACATCAGGCAGCACGTGTGATTATCTCTAGGAAGCACATGTGATTATCTTCAGGCAGCACGTGTGATTATCTCCAGGCAGCACGTGTGATAAGTGCCCTGCTAGCCACAACAAAAATGGAACATTTTGCAACTTTTGCTCCACCTTGGCCATCCTTTCACCCACAGTCGCGCCTTGTGCCAGGCAGCACGTGTGGCAAGTCACATCAAACCACAAACATTTCACAGCTTTCGCTCCGCCTTGGCCATCCTTTCACCCACAGGCGCGCCTTGTGTCAGGCAGCACCCTGCAGCGCCACAGCCAGCAGCAGGGTGGCGATGATGATGACGAGGGGGTGCCTGCTGTGAGCAGCATGGCCAGCCCGGCAGCAGACATGAGCAGCAAGAGGGTGGCCAAGTCCCTGGCCCCCTCCCGCAAAGTGAAGCGCAGCCACAGGCGCTCTGCCCAGGCGGCAGCCGTGGCCGACACTGGCCAGGTGTCCTCGCCACAGCCACGCGCGCCCACGCTGGCGGACACGCTGTACGCCTCCGCAGAGCTTGTAGAGGCACCTGCCCCACATCACCCGCCGCAAGCCCACCCCTTATGGTGTCCCCCAGCCGACAGAGGCAGCGCGCGCGCGCCCCCTCCGGCTGTGGTGACGGCTGCGGCGCTGGCCCTGATGCAGCAGATGGCGGCGCGCGCAGCGGCAGGGGCGGTGGCAGCTGCGCAGAGGGCCCCATCCGTGAGACTGGGGCTGCACTGCAGCACTCCCGCCGGGCTGCTGTGTGGTCCAGGTGGTACAGGAAGCAGCGGCAGTGGCGCGGGTGGGGCATGCGGGCTGCAGGGGCTGGCTAAGGCTGCGGCCGAGGAGGCGGGCATCCAGTGCGCAACAGCCTTTGAGGGCTGTGCCCAAGCTGAGAGCCCTACACTTTCTGGCCCCAGCGCCAGCGCCAGCAGTGCTGGCAGCAGCGTATGTGTGCTTGGCGGCGCCAACCTACAGATCTGCAACGATGCGCTGGAGGCGCAGGCCAGCCGTTTTGGTAGCACCTGGGCACAGGGCCTGGTGACCGCGGCCAAGCTGGTGGCGCATGCAACGGGCAGCGAGCAAAGCGGCGCTGCCTACAACCTGTGCCCGGCCCCGCGTGGCGCGCTCAGCAGCCTTGTGCCAAAGCGCGTCAGCCGTGCGCTGCCTGGCCAGCTGACGGTGGCAGTGCGCGCAGTGGGGCTGAACTTCAGGGACGTGCTCAATGTGCTGGGCATGTACCCGGGCGACCCAGGAGACCCGGGGGGCGACTGCGCTGGTGTGGTGGTGGGGGGCCCAGGCCACGCGCCCGGCACGCCCGTGTTTGGGCTGGCGGTAGGCAGCTTGGGCACGTGCGTGCACTGCTCCCCCCTTACCATGGTGCCCCTGCCACCAGGGTGCGTCAGCTTTGAGGAGGCCGCCACCATGCCCACCGTGTTCAGCACCGTGCACCTGGTGCTGAGCTGCGCTACGGCACTGGCAGGCGGGGAGGCTGTGTTCCTGCCGGCAGCAGCGGGAGGCGTGGGCCTTGCAGCCCTGCAGCTGGCACATGCACGAGGGGCCAAGCTGGTGGCCACGGCAGGCTCCCCCTCCAAGCGCGCCCTGCTGCGTGGCCTGGGAGTCAGCAACGTGGCTGGCTCGCGCAACACCGCTTTTGTGGAGGAGCTGGCCGCCACCAACAGCGGCGGGGTGCACGTGGTGCTGAACACCCTGACCAGCCCGGGCATGGTGTCTGCCGCAGCCTCCCTCCTGCGCGCAGGCGGGCGCTTTGTGGAGATCGGCAAGCGTGATGTGACCAGCACAGTGCGTGTGGCCCAGGAGCGCCCCGATGTCAGCTACGGCTTTGTGGCGGTGGACTTCCTGCCCGATCACCGCCTGCAAACTTCTATGCAGCAGGTGGCAGCAGGCCTGGCAGCAGGTATCCTGCGCCCCCTGCCCCTGGCTGCGCATGGCCTGGCCAGCGTGGCGGCTGCTCTGCGCCAGCTGTCCCAAGCACGCCATGTGGGCAAAGTCGTGGTCAGCAGCTGCCCTCAGCTTAGCGACAGCAGCAGCAGCAGCAGTCCCTTCTCTTCATTCTCCACCACCATGTCCACCCAAGGCCGCGTGGCCATCAGCGGCGGCCTGGGCTCGCTTGGCTTGCTGATCGCGCAGTGGCTGGCCCAGCAGGGCGTGCAGCACATCCTGCTGCTGGCGCGCTCTGCCCGCACCTCCCCTGCAGCCTCCCAGCCCCTCCGCCAGCTCTGGCAGGGGCAGGCACAGGCCATGGTAGCAGCCTGTGATGCCGGGTGCACAGAGGATGTGTCAGCCGCCCTTGCCCCTCCTGCCTCCCATCGGTGCCCCCCCCTTCCTCCTCTGTCTGCTGTGCTGCATGCGGGCGGCGTGCTGGCTGATGCCACGCTGCGCAACCAGAGCCTGTCAGGGCTGCGCAAGGTCATGGGTGCCAAGGTAGCTGGCCTGCCCCACCTACTGGGTGCAGCGCAGCTGCAGCCAGGCGCCCACCACGTGCTCTTTTCCAGCGTGGCCTCCCTTCTGGGCAGCCCTGGCCAAGCCAACTACAGCGCCGCCAACGCCGCCCTGGATGCGGCCGCCAGCGCCTGGCAGCACACCGGCCTGCC
>LKMJ01000550.1_pt1 | contig 29149 bp, 26 predicted proteins | sample 643391 | NCBI WGS metagenome assembly LKMJ01 (sample SAMN04112250, study PRJNA286221) | soda lake metagenome | biome: soda lake; feature: Kulunda Steppe; material: water; isolation source: sample PL-Br10 brine of Picturesque Lake | place: Russia: Kulunda steppe | collected 2010-07 | reverse complement strand
CCACCACATCGGCCAGCACATACGGATCGCCGTTCGGGTTTTGTTCTGGTGCAGAGAGGTGAAGTGTTGCGTTTGAGGCTAGCAGAATGCCAAACGTATATCGAGTCTGCTGAATCGGGTCGGTTGCCTTGAAATCCTGATGTGCTTCATTCAACCGTCGGGCAAATGCGAGTCGGCGAGTCGGTGACGGCGTGTGCTCGGTGGTCAATCCCGGGACGAATACGTATTCGTACCCATTCGATGCAGCCTCAATAGGAGTGCAGATATGGACGCTGTTGGATTCTCGGCCCACAACAATATCGACAGCTGTCTGTTCTAATCCACGTCGTAGCTCTTCAGTATCTTCTCCATCTGACAGCGCTGCTAAGGAAACACACACCCGGACTGCATTGGAGAGTGCGGCAGATTCGATTCGTCGCTCCCGCTCAGAGAGTCCATACTCTTCGAGCGGTATTTCATCAACTGTGGCGGGTAGTTGGAGAGCTGAAAACAACGCTCGACGTGCGTTCTCCGGGTCAGATATCCGTACAAATTGCTCGCAGGAAGCCACGATTCGTTCAACGAATTCTTGTTCAGGTGGTTCCAACTCGGCCAGCAGTCGGTCGATTCGTGTTGATTCCAACAACCTCGCCGTATATAGGATGCTTGTTGTATCGACCGCTGAGTGAGCAGTGACAAGTGGGTTCGACATAAGCGCACACAGTGGCTCCTGTCGGTCTGGATTCCGGCCAAGCGAGAGTGCTTCGTCGAATAGGTTTCCGGTTATTGTATTGAAAAACGACCGCGAGAGTGTGTATTGAACCGGAACCTCTGCTGCCTGAAGCGCCTCGCTTACTCGCTCTGTGTACGTTTCGGTGTCGTATAGTGCAACACAGATGTCTTCGGGAGCAACGCCATCATTGCCAATAACCGAACGTATCTCTTGTGCGATTGCTGCCGGTTCGCGTTCAACAGTCGGATACGTCGTAAACGAACAGTCGAAATCTTCCTCTCCAGATGGTGGATTTGTATTGTGGAATCGATAGAGGCTTTGAGCGACCGATATTGATGGACCTTGGAATAGCGACTTGTTCTCTTCATCGGACTGCTCATGATCCTCGAATCCTAAGCTGTCATAATACGTAGCGAGACGTGAGAGAAATCGATCACTCCCTTTGGGTGGAGACTCTTGATTGACGCTGACATATATTGCTCCGGTACTAATTGCTGAGGCCAGCGTGTTGACAAGGTCGCGTTCAAGCGGTGAAAGGTCCTGAAACGCTCCCACAATTACAGTCTCGACCGATCCAAAGACCGTTTGAATGAATTCTGGCTCTTGCTGAATAACGTGTTGATAGCGTTCGCTCCGCAGTGATTTGTTTGGGAGACGTTCCTGATGAACAGCTTCGAATGCTGCAAAGAACTCCGAAAGGTAATCAGCCAATAGAGGGACGCCAATTTCTTGTAATCGAGTGTTAACCTCTGACGGTGTTTCGAGACCACCGAACTCAAGCAATGTTAAGAGGGATTCAGACTGTTCGATAAGGCCGATTGAGGGAGCAGTTTCAGTATAGAGTGGATTCTCCTCGGTGCTGATACGTTTGAGCGCAGCTTCAACAAGCCACCGCCGCTGTTCAGCTGTTACATACGTGGAGGGACCATTGTAAGTCGAGGCTTCATGCAGTTTTCTGACGATAGAATCAAAATCTGCGATTCGGAGTGCGATGGGCGAGCCATAGCCTTCCCACTGGCGACAGACAGTTTCCTCATTGATTGCAGGAGGCGCAAGGTAAAGTACGGACTGAGGAAGTTCGGTGGTTTGAGTGGCGGCCCACTCTAGAGCCTTCGTGCGCCCTTGAGAGTGGGTTGATACGGAGAACAGTTGCCGACTTTGCATTACACCGTGACAATGCAAGGAGCTAACTTAGTACTGTGGGGCGATTTTGCATGACTAATAAATCGACAAAATTCGCAACAGTTCTAATTTTGCTTGGGGTCTTATACAAGGTATCCACCACTGACACGCTGAGAGACGAATCAAGTCGGTGGTATTCTGCGGTTTCAATAACCAGACCGGTGAACTGCCCCTTATCTAATTCCCATATTAAAGCGATGCGGAGCTTTTGGCTCTTCAATCCGTTTGATTCATATCCGCGAACTCGAGTTCAGTGTGCGCGTACTCGTATGTTGAAAGGTCGTGAGCTGCACAGTGGTCACTGAGTTCCTTTGGGGGAACCTCATCACCGCGTGGTCCCTCGTAGACAACCGTAATTTGGTCGCTATCGTCATCAATATCCACGACGACTGCCATGTTCGGGTCGTCGTGTGAGGATTTTATCACGTAGTCTCCGACAGTGTAGGGGTTTTCTGCAAAAGTCAGGCTATCGTGTTTGTATGTGTAGAGGTCGATGTCTTGGTCATCACAGTAGGATGAGAGGAGTGCTGCCGGGATATCACGCCAGTCACCTGGTCCTTGGTCTAACGCACTGGGGAACGCGACTCTGACAGCTTCGCCGTCAAGCTCCTGACCGTAAACTTCGATCTGTGTTTCCGGTGGGAGAACTTCGATAACCACCCCAAGCGAGCTATCATCAGTCCGTTTTTGGACCCGGTCGCCTGGTCGATACGGATTCTCAGGCGTCTGGTTCATGTTTGCCGTATTTGGGCCGAGGTCTTGCAGCTCATTCATGGAGCGTGTCGCAAGATGATCCAACTTGGCTGGTGAGTCGCCGGAGAATTCCTGTTCAGTAGCAACCTTTGATTGCAGCGTCTCTACGCGCTCCCAACCAAGAAGTATGAGACTGTCCTCGTTGTCACGATGCCAAATCATGACGATGATATCATCCTCTGAATCAGCTTCAACCAGAGACTCCGGGAGAAACGCTGATACATCACGGGACGTTTTCACATCAACCTCATAACCGAAGATTTCGAAATCGTGGCCGGCGAAACTCTCTGGGTTACACCGACGAATTGCCGCTTCGTTGTTCCACTCCCACATTTCGGCCGGCAGATACTCACGACAAAACTGCTCAAACGCAATTTCACCAAGATTTCCAATCCGTTTCACAGCAACGTCCTCAGCATCCTGCTTGACTGCCTGATGATGTGCACGCTGCTTATCGATTTCGTCAGGAGTGAACTGGTACACGGGTTACAACGGATGTGCTATCGTGATGAACATTACTATTATTTTGGCACTATCATGAAGACCGCATTGACGAACTGAAACAGAAATTGGACGATGAATAAGTGACAACGCTGAAATTCGATTGCCTCGGTCAGTATAGTACTTCTCCGGCCTTATGTATCATCGTGTTTTGACGCCACCTTCGGACCCTGACAAGCGCTATTTGGTAGTGTGTGATGAATTAAATTAATTCTGTCACAGTGGGTATTTCCACGCCTGCCCTTCACAACGTTGCGGATGGCTCGATACCGTAGGCGATACCGAGTTGGACGAATCCGGCGATGATGATAATGATACCTGCCACCTTCGTCAAAAGTGGCGCGTGACCGCCCACGGAATCTAGCACTGCTTGCTTTCCAACAGCAATCAAGACCGTCGCAGCGAGCATTAATAAGGCGAAACCTGCGGCATACGAACCGAGCACGAAGACCGTCCCAATAGTCGGTAGGTCGAAAGAGACGACACTCACCGACAGGAACAGTGGTAAGACACAGGCTGTAGCTGCAAGCGCATAGATAGCACCGAAGCCAGCGAAACCAACGACACTCTCCTGTCGTGCTGGTAACGGAATGTTGAATGAGAACACTCCCTTTTGAAAAATGAGGATACCAAGCCCAATCAATAGAAATCCAATCCCGTATTCAAGAATCGGTAGAGCCTGTTCGAGCAGTTCACCAGCAAGCAACGCGAGTACCGAGAGGACAGCGAACGTTGCGAGCGCACCAAGACTAGCTGCGACACCCCGAACAGTCGCTCCGCTCAGGGGTGCTTGGTCACTATCCGTGTTTGCGACGTAATACCCAACGTACCCCGGCAGTAGCGCATAGACACAGGGCGAAAAGAACGTGGCGACGCCCGCACCAAATGCAAAGGCCGCCTGAGCAGTGGCTGACATTAGACGACCGAATCTAGTTGTGTGCGAAGTTCATCTGCCGATTTGTACCCAGAATCGCTCCAGACAAGCCTGTTATCTGCATCGAACAGTGCCGAATATGGGACGCCCTGCGCACCAATTTCGCGTGTCAACGCTAGTGCTTCATCGTGCAGCAACGGCCAGTCGCCGTCGTGTTCATCCCACCATTCGAGCACGTCCCCAGCTGACGTTGATTGGCCGATTGGCTCGTTCGTGACCGAGACAAACTGCATTGAGTCGGTAAACTCGGGTGCAACTTCCGCAAGCGGCCCCATCTTGGCCTCACAGCTCCCACACCAGGTGGCAAACAGCGAAATAAAAGTGGGTTGCCCACGTTCTGGAAGGCTGACTAGTTCAGTTGCTGCACCACATCCCCCGGGAGACCCGAACGTAATCGAACTGGTAGCGTCTGCAACACCACCCGACGGCGCGTCGGGGTCATCGAGCCGGTGAATTTCAACAGGCTCGATTTGCTCTCCAGAGCCGAACGAATTGTCGACTGCACCGGAGTAGGCTACACCACCAGCTCCAAAGATACCGAGAGCGCCCAGGCCGGCGATTACCTCACGTCGTCGCATGATTACCACCTGTCTCTGAGTGTGTCAATATCTTCGAGCAGCGTTGCTTCACTCGGGCCCTGGTCGCCGAAATACGTCCGCTCGACGTATCCATCCTTGTTTGCGAGGATAATTGCTTCGTCGTGAGGGTAGGCCATATCGGGGTGCATCCCCTGTTCTTCACGCTCTTCCTCGGTCAGGTATTCGTACCAGATACCGAATTCCTCTTTGACAATTTCTTCCGCCCGCTCTTCGGTCTCCGGACGGAGCAAACACCAGTTCTCCTCTTCGGGTGCTGCGCCACGGTCAGCACTGTAATCAATCAGGACGTCGGGGGTATCATATTCCGGGTCGAAGGTGATGTTTACGTACGCAAATTCATCTCCATACCCATTTTCAAGAGCGTTAACTTGTGCGTGGGCGAGGGTGGACGTTAGGACTGGACAGGCTGTTGGACACCGGGTGAATATGAACGTATACAGCGAGTGACGCTCGCCGATGAACTCGGCCGTATCGACAACTTCCTCGCCACAACAGTCGCTCGCATCGGGTCCCGAAACTCTGGGGAGTTCATCACCGTGAATCGGGTACTCCACGATACCATCCTCTCGCCGTTCTCGCATGTCGTCGTAGTGTTCCGGAACGTCAAGAACGACGTTCTCGTGTGCACCCGTATCTCCTCCGAGGACGGCGTCAAGACAGCCTGCCGTCGAGAAGGCCAGCGCGGATGCTCCCGCTGCTGATAACACTGTACGCCGCCGGAGTGTGGGTTCTGTATTGTGTGTCATGGTTTTTGTGTCGTCTGGGTTTGTGCGCTCGGATGGAGCGTTCAGTACAAAACTGCTTGAAAAATTACTGCTCGGAACCGCCAAGAACCGCTCGGCACTCCTCGTTACAGTTTGCCATCACCGTGGCGGCTCTGCTCGGGAGTTCTTCGGGGCCATGAAGCATCGCTGGTTCGCTGTCGAGGTCCGGCCAGCCGACAACGACACGCCCGACCGCACCGACGGCCTCGTGGCTGGAACAGAACGTTGTCGGATCGACGAAATCATAGATGCCCTCCGTTTCGAATGTCTCCTCATACGTATCCCCCTCCCGAAGGAGACCGCTGCTCCAGGGTTCTGCACCGTCCGGAATTCGCTGTGGACCGTGCGTTTCAGGATGGTACGCAACAGCTCTGTTCTGGAGACCGAGGCCGACCCACTCGACAACACCGCCGGGTTCGATATGGACGATGTTCGGATTGAAATCCGCATTCGGCTCGGTCGTCGCTTCCACAGTAACTCGGCCAGCGGGGTCCCCTAACTCGCCTGTGGCCTCCTCGGAATTCGACTCTCCAGCGCTGTCGCCGAGACAGCCAGCGAGTGCAACAGCTGTGGCTCCGCCGGAAAGCGTCAGCAGCCGTCGTCTGGTGAGTCGGGTACGAGTCATTGGTTTGAGTGACCGCTTGGAATTCAATTGGCAATCGATTCTATGGGTCGGGGTTGTAGACGTCCTCGTTCGGTTCGCCCTCGACGGCAATCTGTGCCATCAGTCCTTTGCGGACAACACGACTGAGCGAGTGGTCGACGAGCGTGATTGGACCGGGAACCGGGAGGTCCATGTCACCGAAGCCAACGAATCCTGCTCCAAGGGTAGCCCCTTCGACGTATTTCATCGGTTCGTTGACGACATCACCGTGGTCATACCAGCGCGTGAACACGTTTCCGATTGGGTGTGGGCTGGAGATGTGGTTTGGTCCACCATTACACCAGTACAGTCGAACCGTTTCACCTGTTTCAGCGTGGAGTGGCCCGACCTCACCGTCCTCAACGAACCGTCCAACCTCGCCGTTGAACAGGACATAAGTTGGCTTCTCATCGGCTGCGGAGCCACCATCCCAGCGGTGATGACCCTCCTGTCCAGTATCGCCATCGGTGTAGAGTTCGTGCTGTCCGAAGTAGAACTCGCGGTCGACTTCTGGAAGTCCATCTTCCGGTTCGACCAGGATGGTTCCGAACATTCCAGTCGAGATGTGGTGGTCGTGGGCACCTGGGGCACAGTGGTAGATGTGTGCGCCTGGGTATGCGGTCTGGAATTCGATCTCAACTGGTCCCTCACCGGGGGCGATGGTCGTATCGACTGCACCCCCGCCTGGACCGTATGTTGCGTGGAAGTCCACGTTGTGGACGTCTGCGTTGAGGTCCTCTGGAATATCGAAGGTCAGGTGAATCGTGTCACCCTCTCGGACGCGAATCATCGGACCGGGAACGGTTCCATGGTCCGCTGTGGAGCCAGGAACGTCACCGGCAAACATCATCATGTCGTGGGTAACTCCGGGTTCAATCTCGACCGTGTGTTCTTCGGTCCACAGTTCTATCTCGTGGTGTCGTGGTTCGTCCCAGTCGACCGGGTCGGGAACGTCCGTCGGGTCAAGTGCTACCGAGTCAATATCCGGCTCCTCTGCATCTCTGAAGCCACCGTCGTCGTTGTTGTTGTCATCGTTGTCATCGCTACCGTTGTCGTCACCACCGTTTTCATCGCCAAGGCACCCGGCAAGTGCCACTGCACTCCCTGCACCGAGCGCTTTGAGTACCGTTCTGCGGTTCGAGTTCGCGGATGTTGTTTTCTGGGTCATCTTAGCTCACATATGACCGTTTATTCCAGTTACACATATACTACTATAGCGAATCCAAAATAATGAGACATATCTCCGAACATGTTAAGGTAGGAGCTTATAAAAGGTTCAGTTATACAGGTATCTCTATTTAGAGTGTGGAAATTTCAAATTGTCCGTCGTACGACGGCAGTTTATATGCAGTCTGCATATCAAGGGGAACATGTTCGTCCATACTGTTTGGTGTCGCGAGCGTATACGAGACGGTAATGAGCGACTGTGACCTCTGTGAGCTACCGACTCCGGATTCCCCAGTGGTTATCGACGGAGTCAGCGGAGAATTCTGTTGTCAGGGCTGTGCAGAGGTTTCTCGCGCACTCGGTGACGTAGCGACGAGTGAGGCCGATGACGCCTCTGCGGCGCGTGAAATTCCTTCTTCGGATGAACGAACCGTCCCCGATGATGCGGCTGAAACATTCCTCGAAATTCACGGGATGCACTGCAGTACCTGCGAGGCTTTCTTTTCGATTACTGCAGACAAGCTTGATGGAATCTATCAGATTGAGGCGAATTATGCCATGGGAACTGCTCGGGTAAGCTATGACCCGGATATCCGCAGCGAAGACGAGATTCCGGCGTTACTGACTGGAAGTGGCTACTCTGCACATTTCAGGGAAGCCGGCGAATCCGATGATGCAAACGCTGCCTTTCGAAGACGGCGTCGTGATACGCTAACACGGCTTTTCATTGGGGGCTTTTTTACTGCGCTCACAATGCCATGGTACATTTTTGCGCTCTATCCAAGCTATGTCGGTCTCGAAACTGGCTTACTGGATGTCGATACGACCACCGCTGCCGGTGTCTACGTACCGCTGGTGATGATTGGGATATTTACCACGATAGTACTCTTATACACCGGATATCCAATTCTCCGCGGAGCATGGGTCAGTCTGCGAACCGGCCATCCAAATATGGATTTGCTTGTCTCAGTTGCTGCCCTCTCTGCGTACGCGTACAGTACCGTGGCGATTATCGTCGGCAGTACGACCATCTATTACGACGTGACAGTCGCCGTCATCATGGCGGTGACAATCGGGCGATTTTACGAAGGAGGGGTTCGGTCTCGCGTCACCGAAGAGCTCACCGCTGTCACTGCTGCGCGGGTGAATGAAGCGACCCTATTAACGGATACCGGTCGTGAAACAGTAGCAGTTGACGACCTCGAACCCGCAGACGAGGTTGTGGTGCCCCCGGGTGAAACGGTTCCCGTTGATGGAACTGTCATCGACGGTGTTGCTGCTGTGGACGAATCGGTGTTAACCGGAGAGTCGCTCCCCGTGACTAAACGACCAGGTGATGCGGTCGTTGGCGGGGCGACAGTCACCGATAGCGCACTCGTCGTCGAAGTGGGGCCAGAGGCGACGAGCACGACAGACCGAATTTCGACGGCACTCTGGGAGATTCAGAGCGCCACTCCCTCCGTCCAGCGACTCGTCGATGTGCTCGCGACGATATTTGTCCCGCTTGTGTTGACACTCGGCATCGCTATCACTGCCTGGCAACTGCTTGCTGGTAATACCATCGCTGGAGCCTTACTTATCGGTCTTACCGTCCTCGTGGTTTCCTGCCCGTGTTCGATTGGACTGGCATCCCCGCTTGCTATCTCCGCTGGCCTCCGTGATGCGATAGCACGAGGTGTTGTCGTCGTCAACGAATCACTGTTCGAGGTTGCCCCTGCAGCTGAGACAATTATCTTCGATAAAACTGGAACGCTCACGTCTGGAGAAATGGAAGTTACCTCGGTTGTCGGCGACGACCGAACACTTCAGTTTGCCGGAGCTATCGAGCGGTTTTCGAGTCATCCCATTGCCGATGCAGTCATAGACGCTGCATTAGACCGTCCCCTCGAAACTGACCCTGTTACCGATGGTGGTGTTGATGCTGATGTTCCTGCATCAACTGTCGGAGAAGCGTCTAACAGCCGGGAACCAATCCAGGACGGTGTAACTGAGTCAGAGACAGACGCACGACTCGCTCGGCTCCCTGATGCATCTAACGTGACTCGTCATCCAGGTGAGGGCGTTTCAGGGTTCATCGACGGAACGCATGTTGTCGTAGGCACAGCATCGCTCGTTACCAGCGAATCCGGAGAGATTCCGGACGAACTGCAGTCCGAACGTAACCACATTGAAGCGCGTGGCAATCGGGCAGTTTTCGTCGGCTGGGATGGGCAAACACGCGGTGTTATTGGTGTTGGAGACACCGAACGGGATGGTTGGGACGAAGCGCTTGAGACATTTGCTGACCGCGAAATAGTGGTGTTGACGGGCGATGATGGCCCAGGAGCCGACCGATTCAGAGACCACGAGGCAGTTGAGACGGTCTTTGCTGGCGTCCCACCGGAAGGGAAAGTGGAAACAGTTCGGCGCTACGCTGCCGCTGGCACGACGGTGATGGTTGGCGACGGAACGAACGACGCCCCAGCACTCGCTGCGGCGGACCTCGGCATTGCAATGGGCGATGGGACTGCTCAGGCCGTCGATGCAGCCGATGTCGTCATCTCCGATAACGACCTTCGTGCCATCGTAGATGTTTTCGACCTTGCCAACGGAACTCGCTGGCGAATTCGGGAGAATATCGGTTGGGCATTTCTCTACAACGCTATCGCCATTCCGCTCGCGGCTGCAGGCATGATTAACCCCCTGTTTGCTGCCGTGGCGATGGCAGCAAGCAGCATTATTGTCGTTACCAATTCCCGCCGACCAGTTGTTGAAGCAGCCAACTAAGTATCGGCTTGTACTGTTTATCCGGCGCCTGAATCGTATCGGTACACCTCCCTTCCATTGCACCCACTCACAGGATGACTGGCACTGCAGAGACTGACTCAATGTCGAGAAATTGAGAACGTAGTTACAAGATAGTGGCAATCGCAGGTGTACATATGGAGCTAGCACTGGTGAGTGATACGCACATTCCGTCTCGGGCACGGGAAATTCCCGAGCAGTTTGTTGAGCTAATTCGCACTGCAGACCACGTAATTCACGCTGGTGATTTCGATAGCAAAGGCGCTGTTTCCACACTAAACGAACTGGCCACCGAGCTGACTGCGGTGGCTGGTAATATGGACCCACATGTTGGTTTTCCACAGGTAGCGACACTGACCGTCGAAGGCGTCGAATTCGTGGTTACACATGGTACCGGACCAAAACACAATCATACACAGCGTGTCTTCGATACTGTCGTTGAAGAAGCAAAAACAGATACGCCAGTTGGCGTGACTGGACATACACACGAACTGCTTGATACCAAAATTGACGGCGTCCGATTGTTGAATCCCGGCAGTGCAACAGGTGCCGCACCGGCAAAACGGACGACGATGATGACCGCAACTGTTGAGGCTGGTGAAATAACCGTTACTGTACACGAACTGGAGTAACCATGGATACCACAGAGAGTTTCTGGGGCTGGGGTGTTGCTGAACAATTCCCGGAGCGAGAAACCCGTCGAGAACTCGCGGATAGACTCGAACGGGAACTTGGGTTCCCCGAACTGACGGTTCGTAAGCCGCCCACGCTCGAAGAGTGTCAACTGCCCCCTCCCCAACGAACGGTTCCGTCCGAACTTCCCTGTACGACGACGCGAGACCGGCGGATTCATCATACGTATGGAAAGTCCTATCCAGACCTTCTGCGAGGCTTTCGAGGGCAGTTTGGTCCGGCACCTGATGCCGTCGCGCAACCGGCCGATGAAAACGAGCTAGCCGATGTATTATCATGGGCGAGCGAGGAGAAGGTCGCCGTTATTCCGTTTGGTGGCGGGACAAGCGTGGTTGGTGGTGTCGAACCAGACCTCACTGGTCGGGCAGGTCTCGATGGAACGACAAACAGGTCAGTTGGACCGTACAGCGGCGTGATTTCACTTTCGCTCGATGGATTAGATTCATTATATGAGGTCGACGAGCACTCTCGCCGTGCCCGCGTCGGAGCAGGGATGTACGGGCCAGCCCTCAACGATTCACTCGCCCCGTATGACCTCCAGCTCCGCCATTATCCACAATCGTACGAGTTTTCGACGGTCGGAGGCTGGATTGCAACTCGGGCGGGCGGCCACTTTGCGACGCGGTATACGCATATCGATGATTTCGTCGAGAGCGTCCGCGCGGTAACGCCGGCAGGTATTCTCGAAACGCGTGACGTTCCAGCATCTGGTGCGGGGCCGGACCCGAACAGATTCCTGCTGGGCTCGGAAGGGGCGTTCGGAGTGATTACTGAAGCATGGCTACGCGTACAACCTCGACCACCATACAGGGCGCGTGCCACCGTCCACTTCGATGATTTCTGGGACGGGGTTGAAGCCACGAGGGAGATTGCCCAGTCACGACTCTCCCCAGCGAACTGCCGTCTCCTTGACCCAATGGAGGTACTGATTAACGAGTTGCCTGCACCGGGCAAGAGCGTGTTAGTCCTCGGGTTCGAATCGCTCGCAGAGCCCGTCGATTCGACCCTTCAGACGGCGCTCGATATCTGTAACTCTCGTGGTGGAAGCTGTCCCAATGGGCCACAATACGATTACGGGTCGGGTGACGCTAGGACCAAGGGCGATGAAAGTGGAAGCGATGCTACCGATGCGAGCGAAAGCTGGCGCAACTCCTTTTTCGAGGGACCATATCTATTCAACCAGCTCGTGAGTATGGGCGTTCTTGTCGATACCTTCGAAACTGCGGTGACGTGGGACCAGTTTGAAAAGCTACATTCGGCACTCATACGTGAAGTCCAGAACGCGATGAGCGATGTTTGCGGTATGGGTATCCTCTCGTGTCGATTCACACACGTCTATCCGGATGGGCCAGCACCGTACTATACCTTCCTTGCACCAGCCGAGACTGGGAGAGAGTTAGAGCAGTGGCGACATATCAAGTCAGTCGCCTCGGATGTACTCATTGAACATGGGGCGACAATCACCCACCATCACGCTGTTGGGCGAGTCCACCGAGACTGGTACGAACGGGAACAATCGGAAACGTATCTCGATTCGCTTCGGTCGATGAAACGAACGCTCGACCCCGCTGGAATTATGAATCCCGGTGTCCTACTGAACGACCGTGAAATACGTCGCTGATTCCGTGCAGAACCCGTTTGGTCTGGAACTTCCCTGTCAGAAAGGTGTCCTTGGCTTCGGTAATCCAAATGCTCATTTCCACCTTATCGGTGACCACCCCGGTGTACACGGTGGTGTCGAGACCGGCGTCCCGTTTACAGATATGCCGTGGTCCGAGACATTTTTTGAGACACTCGCCGAGGGCGGATTGCTTGCATCTCCAGATATCGCCGATATCACTGATAAATCCCGAAGCTTCTTTTCCTATATCCATCCCTGTCTTCCGGATGCAGCTACTGAAAAACCAACCGCAGAAGAGTATGCAGCCATGGAATCGTATTTCGACGCAGAGCTACGAGCGGTAACGGCTCATGTTCTCTTCCCAGTGGGTGAACGGGCAACTGAACACGTGCTGAGAACATGCACCACCCAGCCAGTCGAAGCAATTGATATGCAGCAGCTTCACGGAATAGAAATTCGTGGGTCCGGGTGGCTGGTACTGCCAATTCGAGACCCGAGCGAGTGGGACGAAGCGGCGAAAACAACCCTCATTGAGGCGGTATCGATGCTCCTGGCCAGCGATTATCGACAGACATCTGACCTGTCCCGCTTTCTCGGCGGTGGAGACCCCTATTCCTATTTGACGAGATAACGGTAATTTCAGCAGCCAGCAGTAGTACCTCTCGGATTCAATTCAATGGTTTTCACTGCTCACAGTTGTTCGCAAGAAAACGGGCCGGAGGGGAATTGAACCCGATGTAAATCCTCGCTTCGTTCGTATTTCCGTGGTTCAATTCAATGGTTTTCACTGCTCACAGTTGTTCGCAGGAAAACGGGCCGGAGGGGAATTGAACCCCTGACCATCTGGTTAAAAGCCAGACGCTCTGCCTGACTGAGCTACCGGCCCTCGCTCTGATATGAGAGGGTCGGGATTTAAGACCTTACGATTGGTCGGTGAGGAATTCCGAAAGCGCTTCTTCGATGATAGCGTCCGGAAGTGTATCATCGAGTGATGCGTTTCGATGGACTTCACAGTATAATGCGGGCGAGATGGTAATCGTCAATTCTCCCAACCGATACCCGCGCTCTGCGAGTGCGTCTGCGGGGGAAAGCCCCTCGTTAATATCGGTCGCAATCGACCGTACTTCTCGGACCGTCAGGTCGTGGTCGAGCGTGGCAAACGCCAGGTGGAATCGAGCTTCTCCCGAGACACGAGCAATATGTTTGGCAGCGGTCGGTGGGATATTCCCGCGAGCGACATGCCGACGAATAGCGTGTGGTAAATCGTGCACGCGTGCCCATTTCCTGATAAACGAAACGGTAACTTCATCGCCAGCACGCTCAGCAGCCTCCTTGTACGAACCAACTCCACGGACCAGAGCGGCACAGGCTGCTGCCCCACGAAGCATGAATACGTTATCCTCCGCACCCGCGGTATTCTGTGAGAAAGCGAGCACAGTTTCAGCAGCGAGTTCGAGACTCTCGGGGTCGTCGGGGTCGAACTGCACCGCATCCTTTGCTTTCTGCCCCGTTATCGATGGGTCGCCACGGATAACCGGTGCACCGACTGGGGACTCACGGTCAGTCGGCAGTCGGTCCTCTGGGGAGTCTTCACTCATCCTACTACCGGTAATAGAGGCACTAATAAAAGGTTCACGCGACACGAACAGTCCTGCCCAGCGCAATCAACTCATCACTCATCGCCAGTGATATGCTTTGCCAGTACATAACATGGGACATGACGGACCATCCCGGCAATCCGGCAGCACGGGAACTGGGGTACTGTCCCTGTTGTGGATATCTCACGCTCCCCAAAGGGAAACCCGGTTCTTACGAGGTTTGTCCGGTCTGTCACTGGATGGACGACCCCCTCCAATTTGCCGACAGTGAATACGTCAGCGATACCAACCACGTCTCGCTACGAGAAGCGCGTGAGAACTTCGCTGCATTCGGCGCTGCAAGCGAAGGCCTTCGTGATGAGACACGCGAACCGGCTGAAAGTGAACCACGCGACCCAAACTGGCCATATGACTAGTATTTTCGCCTGTTGACTGGCACAAACGGTTGTTCGTCAGCGGTTCAAAGCTGTCTCTCAACAAGCTCACTGACTGCGTTACCTTCGCCCGGTTCGAGTTCGTCCGGTTTGAAGAAATCACAGTGTGCAGTGACTTCCCCTGTCAGGTCGACTTCCTCGTAATTCTCCGGTCGGTCGCTCCCGCTGGAAAACCAGCCACCGCTGCAGTCGGCCCCACCACAGCCGACAGCACTGGTGAACTCACGGATTGCGTAGATATTACAAACGATTCCATCGTCTTCTGAGTGGTAGTTATAGACTGTTTCCGAAACGCTCGCTTCGATTCCGTCTTTGTACTCCTCACAAACGGTATCGGGATTGACTGCCCCACCCAGAAGGGCAACTGAATCGACTGTCACGTCGGTATCCACCAGTTCTGAGAGCGCAACGAGGGTGACGCGAGCCCCGAGTGAGTGGGCAACGAGCGTCACCGAATCGTACTCATCCCTGTTTTCCTTGAGCCAGGTTGCGAGCGTTTCCCCCGCATCGTCTGCGCGTCGCTTTGCGATACTCCATGTTGTCGATGAGTTCCACATCGCAGCAATCGTTGGTCTGTCTACCCCTTCCTCCGAAAGTGCTTCATCGAGTGCTGCGGCCTGATTTGCACCGTTGATATCGACACTATCGAGTAAATCATCGCCAAACAACCCATGCACGTAGACCACGACAGCACCTGAATCCGGAAGGTCATCCGAGACTGACGGCTCGTCATCATCAAGTTCAATTCGTGTATCAGTCGCTGATGGCCAGTCATCGACACAGCCACCAGTCAGGGCACCTGCTGAACCACGTTGCGTCATTGTGGCAAACCCTGCAGCCCCCGCACCGACTGTTGCCATCCCACCAAGAACATCTCGTCTGTTAAGTCGCTGTACTCCGTTCCCCGTCCCCTGCAGTTGCTTACTCATGCGTCCGAACCACATACGCCGTTCTCGTACACGTCTCTTAATGGTAACTCAGGTTCAAATTCTCAATACTGATATCTAGAAATATTTACCATTCAACAGTAGTAGTTACCGACAGTTGGTATCTAAAGTCACAGTGAATGGGGCGCATTTTTAATTATCTCAGATACTCTCTGTGACTGGTCAGGACTGTTGGTATATATTTATAAATACTGACAGTGAGCAACCGATGCGTATTGTCGCACGGCTTTTGGCCTTTGCACCCGTAACTATCCTATGTTACTTGTCAGAGGTCATGCTGGTGGGAGCGCACTCACGGGGACTATTTACGAGCCCGATGAAGAGGTCCCCTCCTATCGTGGGTCACCGGAGACGGACGCACCATATGTCTGGATTTGCGATGAGTTCTACGAAGTGTCGACAGGAGGCAGTACGCAGCGAATCAACGACCGGGAGGTCCAGATTGCCTTTGAGACGCCGCTTCCTCGTGGATTTGACAGCAAAGAAGTTGCCATCGAGGCTGCCAAAGAACACATCAAAACCCAGTTTGTCCGTATCGGCCTGCCGAAAGATAGCGTCAAACTGACCGTTTTGGCGGTAACAGAGGAGGGTGAAGAACTCCCGCTCAGCGAGTAGCAGTTCACCGTTGTACCCAACAGACGGTGCATCCCGGATGCTTATTATACTAGGTGTATATATTCTTAATATATGGTATTCGAGCGCCCCGCATTCGATTCACACGAACAGGTTGTCCATATCTCGGATGATAAAACAGGGTTACGTGGTATTATCGCCATCCACGATACAACTCTCGGACCCGGACTTGGTGGCACCCGCTTGCGCGCGTACGACTCCGAGACGGCAGCACTCGATGACGTACTCAAGCTCTCCTCAGCGATGACAGCAAAGGCGGCTGCTGCTGACCTTGACCTCGGTGGCGGGAAGGCGGTCATTATTGGTGACCCTGAGGAGAAAGAGAGAGAATTGATGCGCGCGTACGGCCGTGCCGTCGACCGACTGAATGGTCGATACATCACCTCAGTCGACGTCAATACTGATGTAGATGATATGGATACCATCACGTCCGAAACGTCGTACGTGACCGGGACGAGCGATGGATTGGGAGACCCATCACCCATTACCGCACAGGGCGTACTGTACGGAATGCGTGCCTGTGTCGAGCAGGTGACTGGTCGTGATACGCTTTCAGACACGCATGTCGCGATTCAGGGGCTCGGGAAAGTAGGACGGAATCTGGCCGAAATGTTGTTAGAACGTGGGGCGACAGTTTCCGTGACTGATATCAACGACGGCCATCTCGACCCATTCCGGGATGTTCCCGATGCGACTATCGTGGAACCGGATGGCATCTACGACGTTGATTGTGATGTGCTTGCACCGTGTGCGTTCGGTGGTGCGCTGAACGACAAGACGATTCCACGACTGGACTGTGACATCGTTGCCGGCGCAGCTAACAACATTCTGGCCGATGAACGCCGCCATGCCCAGGCGCTTCACGACGAAAATATTCTCTATGCGCCAGATTACGTTCTCAACGCGGGTGGTTTGATTACCGTCGCAACTGAGTACTTTGACGGGACGAGAGAGGAAGCATTTGCAAAAGCCCAGCAGATTGAAGCGCGAGTCCACCGGCTCATCGAACGTGGAGACGAACAAGGATGTACTGTTCTCGAAAGCGCCGAGCAGTATGTCGAAGAACGCCTCTCGACAGGGTCCGACCAACCAAGGGCTGCCGTCGGTGGACAGTAATCACTCGGAAAACGTCCTCCCAAGCAATTCGAACCCGCAACACCGTTGTGGGAGAACCTTCTAGAACCGGTATGCAAAAGACGCGTGAACGGATTCTCACCCAGCTTGCCACAGGCTCACTGAGCGGACCTGAACTGGCTGAAACACTGGATATTTCACGGGCAGCCGTTTGGAAACATATCGAAGCACTCCGTGAGGAAGGGTTTTCGATAGCCAGTACAGAGGCTGGTTACGAAATAACAGCTATCCCGGAGTTCGGAGCAGCGGCAATCGAGTTTGGACTGGACCTCCCCTATACGATTCAGTATCATGAATCGGTTGAAAGTACAAACGCGACCGCCCGGGAACGTGCCAGAGAAGGAAAACGGGACATAGTTGTCGTCGCCGACGAACAAACTGGGGGCCGGGGAAGACTTGACCGGGAATGGAGCTCACCCGCAGGTGGTATCTGGTGTTCGCTGTTGTTCGAACCCGACATCCCTCTCGCACAGGCGCCCGTATTCACGCTCGCTGCAGCCGTTGCGACTGCACGAGCAGCTCGTTCTATTGGTGTTGATGCCACCATCAAGTGGCCAAACGACGTGCTCGTCGGTGACAACAAATTGGCTGGTATCCTGAGTGAGATGGAAGGGGAGGCAGACCGACTCTCATGGCTCATCCTCGGTATTGGTATTAATGCAAATATCAGCGCAACCGAACTTCCCGACCGCGCAACGAGTATCGCTGAGGAAGCTGGAAGCTGTAACCGCGCCGAATTCACACGGAAACTACTGCAAGAGTTTCATGCACTCAGGACGGATACTGAAACCATTCTTCCTGCGTGGCGCGACCTCTCGTCGACGCTCGGCAGATCGGTTCGAGTTGAGACTCCAAATCGTACTGTTCGCGGGACTGCCGTCGACGTCAGGTATCCCGGACAGCTTGTGGTCGAGACTGATACAGGAAGGGAAATTATATCGACTGGCGACTGTGAGCATCTTCGGCCGCAACAGTGACCCCCACCAGTTACGAACGTTAGGTCACTCGCCAACTCGAATCGTCAAAACTGGAATTGGCGACGAACGAACTACACGCTCTGCGACGCTGCCAAGCAGAAGTCTGTCGACACCCGACCGACCGCTGGTTCCCATTACAATAACGTCAACGGATTCCTCCGTTGCGTAGTTGACAATTTCTTTCGCCGGTGAGCCATCCACCATGGCTGTTTCCAGTTCGACTCCACCAGCAATCTCCTCTACCTGCTCCATTGCGTGCTTCCCTTCTCGCGTGAGTGCATCATTGATACCCTCCCACGAGGAATCAATTGGCAAATCCGACAATGATGCCGTATTCACCACATAGAGCGCATGGAGCGTGGCATCGTGTTGTTCAGCCAGAGAAACAGCGTGTTCGATAACGTCGTCCATCCCTTCCGACCCATCAGTTGGCAACAGTATTTTGTCGTACATACCTGGCCCTACCACACCAACGCACTTAATTTTACGCTGTCAGATTAACAGACGACGCCTTGGTAGCTTTACGGAATTATATCTTTGGTAGTTTTACGGAATTATTACTTCGGAGACATCCGAAATTGAGGCTCTCCGAACCACCGCTCTGACTGGGTCCTGCACTCCAGTAAGGTTATCCGAATCACCATCGAGCACGAGCAATCGGGCTTCCATTCCCTCACTAATCACGCCACAGTTAAGCCCCGCTATCTCTGCGCCGTTCCGTGTCGCCATCTGAAGGATTTCCACGGAACTCAGGTCGGAAATGAGTTCGGTAAAAGCCATCTCCCGGAACATTGACGGGCTATTCAACATCACGTTATCCGTGCCCAATGCGACGGTTGTCCGGTCCAGTAAACTCCGAATATCAGGGAGCCCCACATCTGTTGCGGCGTTCGAGCGTGGACACACAACGACTGGCGTTTCGCTATCTTCGACTCGCTCAAAGTGGAGTGGTTCCGCATGCACCATATGAACGAGAAAATCCGGGTCGAGGTCGAGCGCCGGGTTGATATCGCTACTGTCGACCTCGCCTGCGTGAATACCAAAGAGTTTCTCTGCTCGTGCTGTCGCGTTTCGTTCCCGAGAGAATTCGCCATCGTTAGCGCCACTGGCACCGAATCCGTCTGCCTGTTCCATCGCTTCGATTGTCTCTCGCCCCAGAATGATACCTTCAGTCTCGAACTGGTCTAATACTTCCTTTATTGCTCGGACACCATCGACACCACCCTCTCGAAATTCGATAAAAGCACCAGTGCCGGCAGCCTGCATCAACGAAACAGTCCGCTCCATTGAGCCGATGAGTTCCTCGCGAGTGGCTGCAGCGAGCAATCGGTGTTTCAACCCATCCGGTGGGGCGACTAACTCTTCGAGAGACAAGCCTTCACCGGCCTCTTTGGCTATTGAATCGCCTATGTGCGTGTGTGCATTGATAAAAGCGGGGAGAATGATATTATCAGTCCGCGCGGTGGCGTGCTCGATTGAATCAATGTGGCCATCCTCAATCACAAGCCGACCCTCTACTGGTTCGAACTCCGGACCGGAGAGGATGGTGCCCTCAAGCAGCATAGCAGTTGCTACTACAGGCAGGTTCTTCAACGCTACGAACACCACAAATTAGATTGACTCAATTGAACTGTGTGCAGCAACTGGATGAGTAACGTTTTACGGACCAGCGAACAATGGTTCGCAGTATGGAGGAGAGCACGGAAGATAGAGCCTACTATGTTATCAGTGACCTCCACATGGGTGGTGATGAACAACTTGAGGAGGTTGAGTTTCTCGACGAATTACTTGCCTTTTTGAAGCGTTTGGAGAAAACCGACGAAAATGCCGAGCTTGTCCTTAACGGCGATGTGTTTGGCCTCTGGGAGTTTACGACCATCGAAGGAACAGAAAAGCTGGATGCAATACTGGAGATGTACGATGACGTCTTCGAGCAGTTTCGAAAAACTGGGGAGAATATTCCCATCACAATTTTGCCGGGGAATCACGACCACGAATTGGCTGCATACGACGAATACGTCGACCGGTTTGCCGAGTATAATATCAATTTAATCCAAGATCAGAGCATAACCCGTGAGATAGGGGGCCAACAAATTCATTTCGAACACGGTCATCAGCGGGATGCCAACAACCGAATTGAAGATTGGGGCAACCCGCATGCAACGCCACTTGGTTACTATTACAATACGTTGGTAACGAGCCGTGCCGGGCAGAAATCTGATCGTGGCCGGTATAATTGGTTGAAAGACGTCCAGGCAGTCACCCCAACCGAACGGATGCCTGTCTGGCTGTTTTCGAAGTATTTCTACCGGGAAATGAACCCGTTAATCAGATACTCGCTCGTTCCCTTCCTGTTGCTATTCAATATCAGCATCCTTTTTGCAATTCTAGCGGGGCTTGACCTGGCTGGTATCTGGGCGTTGCCGGAGTTTCTCACCAGCGAGTTTTTCAGCCAATTTGGCCGGGCAGGAACCGCAGTCTGGTTCCTGTTTACGATTAATACAGCGATAGTTGGTTTATTGTTGCTCATCGCCATCCCGCTGTATTTTATCAGACGAGATATTCGCAAGACAATCAACCGGTTCGGTGTCTTCGAGACTGCGCTCACTGTCGACCCATCTGGTCCGTACGAAAAAGCAGCAACGGAGATATTCGAAGAAGACGACGCAACAACGATCTTCTGTTATGGACACACACACCGACCGGAGCTTCGGGAGGTAGACGGTGGTGTCCTTGTCAACACTGGGACGTGGCTCAAGCGACTCCACCGTCGTGATGGGATAATCGGGTTGCTTCCTCCAGTCTTTTACCCCTCTTATCAATTATACGTCGTCAAAATCAATCCGGCCGATGATGGAGTTGCTGTTGAGTACGAGCAAATCGATAAGCGCAGTCCTGCCAGAGAAGAACTCACTCGCACTGAACGCTTCTTTACTGTCGGGCGAGAACCGGAACCCGAACTACCGGAACGGGTTATCGTTGAGAGTGACGGTTCAGTCTCGGACTAACGGTCGCCTATCAGATTAAAGATGCTACCAGCCCAGTAGTTGGCAAGTCAATGCGGCAGCGTACATTCCTTTTATTTCTTTCTGGGTCAAGGACTACGGATTAGTCACAGGCAGCCCTCGATATCGAGCTGGTTTGAAAGTAGGCATAATCGATCAGTAATAAATTACGGAAAACAGGGTTGCAACTGCTTTAGTTTGCTGGTGTTCTAGTTTATTACATGCGTGAACTCGTCTTCGAGTTGGATTACCGACCAGGGTGGAATCCTGTCGCGGATACGCTGGTCGAGTATCCAGACGCCGCCATCAGATCGTTATCTTGTCATGTAACTCCTGACACGCTCTGGCGTGTTGATTATGTAAAAGGCGAATTAGATGCGTTATCTGCCCTTGAAACAGCGTATAAGAGCGCGGATTACTTTCCAGACTGTCTCGTTGTCAACGATTGCGAGGCGACATCCGAGACACGAGTTCTTGACCGCGCAGACGATGCACTGGTAATTTACTGTGTGTGGCACCGCTCAGAAATCTGCACTTCCGTTCCGCACCTCGCTCTGGAACATCTCGGTGAGGGACTCCTCTTTGAGACACGACAGCAGGAAAATCGGTATATCTGGCGGCTTATCGTGCCCGAACAGCAACCGATTGGACAGTTTGCTGACGCACTAAGAACTGAAGTTAATGAAGTTGGGGGAATGGAACTGCTTCGTCTCACTGACCATAAACCCGGAAAAAGTGAATCCAGCTTACAGACAGCTGATGGACTATCCCCGGAACAACGCCAGGCCCTTCACGCAGCAGTTTCACATGGGTATTACGAGACTCCTCGACAAATTGAACTGACAGAGTTAGCAGAGGAACTAAATATCCCACAGTCGACGCTTTCATATCGATTACAACGGGCCGAATCGTACTTAGCAACAACCTTCGTCGCAACTGACTCGGCACTTGACTCGCTGAACACCAATTAGTGAGGGCGATTTTACACCTGAGTTTGGTGCTCACCAAATAACTCCTATTCCTCCTGAAGTCGTATCATATCCCAATGGAGTCACCGGAAGATACTGTCGGTTCGTCGCCTCTCGGACGAGTGACACGACGATTCAACGTCCCAGACATGGACTGTCCCTCATGTGCTGGGAAAGTAACGAACAGTATCGAGAAGCTTGATGGCATCCTCACTGTTGACGCAAGGCCGACGACTGGTGTTCTCGTTGTGGAGTTCAAATCCGACAAGCTCACTGAGGAAGACATCCAGAACCGAATCAGTGCCGCTGGATACGCTGTAGAAACCGGTGACGAGACGACAAAGCTGGCCGTTCCAGAGATGGATTGCCCTTCATGCGCCCAAAAGGTCGAGAAGGCGCTTGCAGAGGTTGTGGAGATAACAGATATAGAAACGCAACCAACGACCGGGCAAGTTATCATCACACATGAGGCTGCTATAACGCCCGATGAAATCATTTCTACCATCGCTTCCGCCGGGTACAGAGCAACGACTATTGACGAGGAACGTCGGTTCGGGACGACCCGAGAGATCTGGAAAAGCCAACGAGGGCTAGCAACTCTTGTCGGCGGGATTCTCGTAACTGTCGGGATGATACTGAACTTTGTTCTCCCTGCTGTCGACCCGTTCCTCTTTGAACTGGCCGGACGAGTGTTCAACGGCTCTGACGGACTCTTCATCCTGAGTGCTGCACTCGCTGGTGCACCCATCATTCGTAACGGGTACTACTCTGCACGAAACTGGAGTCTCGATATTCATTTCCTGATGACTGCAGGTATCATCGGTTCAGTGCTGACCCACCACGCCTTTGAGGGTGCGATGCTTGCGGTGTTGTTCAGTATCGCAGAACTGCTCGAGCGGTTTTCGATGGACAGAGCACGTGGCTCCCTTCGCGAACTCATGGAACTGTCCCCGGATATGGCGACAGTTCGCCGTGACGAAACTGAAGAGACGATTCCAGCCAACCAGGTTACTGTTGGGGAGACGGTCATTGTCCGTCCGGGAGAGAAAGTTCCGCTGGACGGTGTCATTATTGAGGGTTCGAGCGCAGTAAATCAAGCACCCATCACAGGAGAAAGCGTCCCGGTCGACAAAACCAGAGATGAAGAAGTCTATGCAGGATCGATTAATGAGGAGGGATATCTTGAAATCGAAGTCACGAGTGAGTCATCGGAATCGACGATAGCACAGATTATTCGGATGGTCGAAGAGGCACAGAGCGAGAAAACCGAACGGGAACAGTTCGTCGATCGGCTCGCTAGCGTCTACACACCGCTCGTTGTCGCGGTTGCACTAATCGTGATGTTTGTCCCACCGCTGGCGTTCGGTGCGTCGTGGAATACGTGGTTCCTCCGGGGATTAGCCCTAGTCGTAATCGCCTGTCCGTGCGCGTTCGTTATTTCAACCCCGGTTAGCGTTGTCTCGGGTATCACCAGCGCTGCCAGAAACGGCGTCCTAATCAAGACTGGCCGAGATCTCGAAGCGACAGGTGAAATAGACGCCATCGCAGTCGATAAGACGGGAACTGTGACTACGGGCGAACTGTCGGTCACCGATGTCATTCCTTTCAATAATACAGGCGAAAAGGATTTGTTACGACGAGCCAGCGCACTCGAACGCCGGAGTGAGCACCCTATTGCAGACGCAATAATCGAACACGCCGATACACGCGGTGTGAGTGACACCGAAATCACGGTCGAGAATTTCGAGGCACTTACCGGGAAGGGAGTTTCCGCGGAGTGCAACGGAGCCACGTACTTCGTAGGCAAACCTGGACTGTTCAGTGAACTGGGATTCAAACTGAGCGAGACCCCGACTGCAACCGACGGTGGCCACACTGTCAGTCAAGCGCCTGAGAAAGCTACAAATGAGGTCGAGAATCGTTCCATCAGTGAAACGATTACGAGGTTAGAGGATGAGGGGAAGTCGGTCGTTCTTGTCGGGAGCGAGAACAAGCTGTTGGGCGTTATTGCAATTTCTGATGAGCCACGAGAAAATGCAGAGTGGACAATTTCTCGGCTCAAAGAGCAAGGGGTTCACGTGGTCATGTTGACAGGGGATAATACAGGGACTGCACGAGCCATTGCAAACGAAGTCGGGATTGATGAGTACCACGCGGAACTGCTGCCTGACGAGAAGCTAGAAAAAATTCAGCAGCTCGAATCCGAATACGGACACGTAGCGATGGTGGGGGATGGCATTAATGATGCACCGGCGCTCGCAACTGCGACAGTCGGCATAGCTATGGGCGCGGCCGGCACGGATACTGCTCTCGAAACTGCTGATATCGCATTGATGGGTGATGATCTGACTCGGCTGCCATACCTTCACTCCCTTTCGCGGAAGTCGAACAATGTCATCCGACAGAACATCTGGTCAAGCCTCGGTGTCAAGGCAGTCTTGGCTATCGGGGCGCCATTTGGTGTTGTCACAGTCATTCACGCAGTCGTGATTGGTGACATGGGAATGAGTCTGGGCGTGACGGGGAATGCAATGCGACTCTCGAAAGTCAAACCCGAATCTCCTAACCCGCCGTCAGAGTGACTGTATCCGCGCTACACATTGATGGAATTATGCCAGCCCATGGGCCCATTTTATATAGCGGCATACAGTTTATGGATTGTCATAGCTAACTTAATCTAGTTGAAATATGTTGACTTAGAATAATTTATAAATATTAGTTTTGTAAGTGTCACGTACCATTGAGCCCCAATCATGGGTATACGTATCAATGACATCTGAAGCAACGTCACCGCGAAGATACTTCACGACGCCTCTGTCCCCCGTTCTATCTCGCAGGTGTGTCGTGAAAAAGTGGCGAAAATAATGCGGTGTGACGTTTTCTTCCGGGCCGCCACCCTGTCTGTACCACCCAGCGTTGCGAGCGTTTTGTTCGACCAGATGGTGGACCATGTCCGTGGTAAGCCGCTTCCCCCAGCCCTTCCGGGTGCTTACAAACACTGGTTCTGCATCCGAGCGAGCATCCGGACGAACCAACAGCCATTCGTTGAGTATTGCCTGTAACTCTCCGTCAACAGGGAGTGTCGTCGGTCGTTTCCGTTTGTTCGAATCGGTCCGTCGTTCTCCATTATAGACCTTCGAGGCAGAGGGTGCGCTATCCACGTATATCGAATCCGGCCGCCCGTCAAGTCGCGGTCGGTGAGAGTTCTTGACGGGACAGTCAGTAAGATGCAAATCCCGCATATCGAGGTTACAGAGCTCCCCTGCCCGCATTCCGGTCTTCAATAATGTGACAATGACCGCGCGTTCGAGTGGGTGTGAAACGGACGAGACGAATGAAGACATCTCCTCAACTGAGATATCACGCCGTGCCGGGTCGGTGTTAATCGATTCATCGAGTTCATCGAGGACGATGCTCATTGGGTTGTCATCAAATATATCAACCCGAACCATATAATCATAAAATCGGTGTAAATACGAAGCATACGTTGCAACGGTACTGCCTTCGACGCTGCCTCGTAATCGGTGTATATATGCCATACAGTCCCGATGATTGGCAGTTTCGATGCTCAGTCCCCGGGAGTCAAGATACTCCTCAAAGTCCGTTAGAACACGTCTGTAGGCATCCTGTGTCCGGGGTGTTTTCCCCTGGTAACGTATATCTTCAATAAAATACTCGATATGGTCTTCAACCGTTGATGAGGGCCTGGTGGCATCGCTCATGTAGTATCCTCCAGCAGGACGTATCCACCCGCTCGGCCACTATATTTGACCTGGTTTGCAGCCTGTAACGTTTCGAGCGCATCCTCAAGGCGGGTTTCGATATCGCCACTGACCGCTGTCAACAGCTCATCCCAGTCGAGACAGTCGTTTTCATCAAGGAGTGCTTTGACCGATTCGACCAGCGAGTCAGCATCGTGTTTTTCGGCTGAGGGCTCCCCACCGTCAGCAGAGTTTTCAGTATCATTGTCAATTATGCCCAAACTATCGAGAGTATCTTCAGCATAGACCTGTCGACCGGCTTGCACCATCGTTCGGATGAACTCACTGCGATTCATATCGAGGTCTTCAGCATGCCCATCCCACTCATTTCGTTGATATTTCGGCACATAGGTCTGAACGACAACCCGTTCAGTCTCAACCGCCGATTCCTGTGACATGCTCGTCGTTCTCACCGCTTCCTAATCAATTTTATGCAGTTACCCATCTAAAGGCCCTTATTTGTACTACTGATACTGTATATAGCTCCCAGATACTGATTGATTTAGAATTTTATTCAGATGCACATCTAACTAGGGGCGAAATACCACCCAATTTTGGGACTGGCTAAAATTTAGAAGATAATTATCCAGAGTAATCATTGATGGAGTAATAATCAAATTATAGAGTTTGCTGGGATTTCGTAACGATTGGCCTGAGATTCTCGTTCATCAGGGAGAATTTCATCCATAATGCGTTTCTAACGCTGCTTTAAATAGGGGAAGATATCCCTCATTCAAACTTGGCTACTAACAAACCATCTTCAAGTGGGTCAGGTGATTTCCCCTCGATTTCATCCGGTTCAAGTCCTGCTGCGTCGTCAAATTCCTGTCGGGCCAAGCCTGACTCGTCGATTGCATATACTACACCGCTAAATCCAAGGTCTGCCTGCCACTTTGCGCCTTCCTCATCTAGTCCTGCGGATGCACCTGCAGCACGGAGGAGAAAAATATGGGTGATCCCTTCTTCCCAGTCGTAGGTCTCTGTCTTCTGGATTGAATGGCCGACATTGAGAATGTATCCTGTTCTTTCTTGACAGAGAATATCGTGTCTCACGAAGGCTCGGTCGAACTCTTCGATAAAGGTGATGAAACCACCTTCATCGAACGTTTCAGGTTCAGACGGGTATGGAATGGTGGCTGGGGTCTGATAGGTCTCGTCCCCGTGGTCCGCTTCGACGGTTTCTGATTCTTTTTCACACTCTGGACGGTCTGGAGGTTCCTCAAAGTGATCCGTGACGGTATCACCGGCAGACCCCTGTGCAGTGTCAGTATTAGATGAGTTTTCGTGGGCATCTTCCACACAGCCGGCTAATCCCAGTACTGCGGTGGACCCAATGCCAGCGAGTATCGTTCTCCGCTTCATTATCGACTATTGTCCGAAACGAACTGTAAAGCCTCGCTAAAGTACAATCGCTGTTTGAGTAATTGGAGAGTTCATCCTCAAGTTTATGCGGCTCTTTCGAACAGACGACCGGATGAAACAGCATAGATATTTCACTCACATAGCTGCAGTTACTGCCAGCGTCGCCTTCATTCACGGAATGCTCTATTGGTCAGCAACCGCCACTTTCGTCTTATTTACAACGGGAGCATTGATTGGGTTTGGTGCGGAGGTTTTCGTCATTTCCCGTGGGTGGTTAGAACACCATGTAACGCCCGCCATCGCTGGTGTTCCCCTCTATATTCTCTGTGGATGGGTTACAACGCTGTATCTCGTCGTGAGAGCAGCGCTGTTGGTTGCTTCGGGGTGGCAGGCTGTTTTGCTGGCAGGTGCTGTCGCCACTGGTTACGACATGATTGTTGACCACATTGGCGTTCGATTTGAGCTCTGGTCCTATACCGGTGGACCCCCTGGTCCGGCACTTGGTGCTGTCCCCTGGTGGAATTTCGCTGGGTGGATGCTGATTACTGTTTCTGTGTCTTATTTATCACATATCTTTTTATAAATATAGAGTCATGTTCATAATCTTATGTTAATCTTGGAGATAGCTGTTATACGGAGAATATAAATCGTATGTTGATATACAAAATACTAACTGTTAATCCCCAGAGTGTCACCTGTGGAACGTCAACTGCATGAAACGGATTCCATGGTTTCACCCCCTCTAGAGCGAGAGCGACGGGACTGCTGAAACCCAGACACCTATTGGTGGTTAGGACAAAGCAGTGCCATGGCCACGTCTGAAACAATAGATAGGTATGATGTGACTGCAGCCGATGGAACCAAACTCTGCCTACACACTGTTTCACCGGGGGACGCAAGCGAGGCTGTCCTCTGTTTACACGGCGGACTCACTCCGGCGCGAGCATTGTATGCACCTCTGGTGAATGACGGAACAGACTACTCATGGCTCCACGCAATTGCCGAACAAGGGAAAGCGGCATACGCACTCGATGTCCGCGGCTACGGAGACAGTGAAATGCTCTTGGAATATGAAGAGCCTCCTCAAGAGAACGATCCACCAATATTGGCGACCGATGCTGCTCACGACGTCAAGGCTGCGTATGATTTCGTTGCAAATCGACATGAGCTGGTTCACCTGCTTGGTGTCTCCTGGGGCACCATGACCGGTGGTTCGTTTCTGGAACAATACGATGATCGCCCAGCCTCATTCGTGCAATGTGCGCCCGTTTACAAATCACCGCTAGATTTCGAGATAGCTGCTTCGGCTTTCGGCCTCAGCACAGACATCGGGGCGTATATCGTTGAAGAATACGATGCAGTAAAACAACGGCAAGGCGGTGGTGAGGTTTTTGAGGCTGTCTGGTCGACCATCATGAACACAGAACAGGCGAGCGATGATGGTCACTCATATATCGCCCAGACAGGTGCTATTGCTGATACCCGAGATTGCTGTGCTGGTAACCCCCCGTACGATGCCACTTCAATCCATATTCCGACGCTCGTCATTCGAGGAAGCGAAGACCAAACCAGTCAACGGGAAGACGCACTGACACTGTATGACGAGTTGGGTGCTGAACTAACGGAATATGCTGAAATCAGTGGCGGTGACCACTTCCTGATGCACGGTTCTCATCGACGGGACCTATACGAACTGACCTCATCCTTCCAATCTCGCGTCGTGGAAAAAACGTCTGAAGATTACTAATAATATACGAACAGGATGGGGAGAATCCACTGAGGAGTATATTTTGTTCTAGCATATCTCTACACCCAGTGGCACAAATTAGAACTATGATATGTGAAAAGAATGCTCCGACGGGGATTTGAACCCCGGTCATTGCCGTGAGAGGGCAATATGATTGGCCGGACTACACCATCGGAGCGCAGCAATTTTCGATAATATGGATGGGTGTTTAACGATTGCGTTTTGCGATT
>LKMJ01000549.1_pt1 | contig 29155 bp, 41 predicted proteins | sample 643391 | NCBI WGS metagenome assembly LKMJ01 (sample SAMN04112250, study PRJNA286221) | soda lake metagenome | biome: soda lake; feature: Kulunda Steppe; material: water; isolation source: sample PL-Br10 brine of Picturesque Lake | place: Russia: Kulunda steppe | collected 2010-07 | reverse complement strand
GGGTGTGACGGTGGTGGTGATACTCTGCCAAGGGTTAGGAGGCGCGGCTGGCATGCCTGTCTGTCCAAGATCTCTCTAGTGGTCCTCCATTAGAAGGTCTGTCCAAGATCTCTCTAGTGGTCTCTCTAGTGGTCTGTCCAAGATCTCTCTAGTGGTCCTCCATTAGAAGAAAGTTGCCTCGAGGCCCCCTGATCCTGTACATACAAAGAGCGAGTCGCCGCGGCTTGCCCAAGGGGTCTGGCATCTGGAGCGTGCATGGAAGTGGAGCAGAGCCGAACCCGCTGTAGAAGCAGCTATGCACTGGAGACCTTAGAGAAACTGCTGCTGCAGCTCCACCTAAACACGTCAAAGGATTTATGCCGCTGGTGTGACTCAAAGGACTGATGCTGCTGGTGAAGCTCAAATAATTGATGCTGCCAAGCACAGCCCCATGAGCTTCTCAGATGGAGACACTGGGAGCTGGTGCTCTCCTGTTGGGGACTGCAGCACTACGCATTTCCCCCGTGGACTGAGTACACGCCCGCTGCTGGATTTGCAGGACTCCCGAGCAACTGCCTGGTGCCAGGTGGCGCCACAGCAAAGGGTTGTGGGAGCGGGTGAATTTGCGCATAACAGGGGTGTGCCTGGAGTGCCGGGATGTCACAAATGGTGGGTAAGGGCCGGGGGTGGGTGCAGCGTGTGGGCCTGCCAAGTGGGTGCAGTGGGTAAGGGCCGGGGGTGGGTGCAGTGTGTGGGCCTGCCAAGCCTCTGGGTTGTAACAAGCGCATTGACCTTTGGGTCTGATTGAGCGCATAGACCTTTAGGTCTAGGGTGTGTATGCCTGGAGTGCCGTGATGTCTTGTGATGGGCGCTGCAGCGCATGTGGTCACACTTGCTTGTTTCTGGGCGCAGTGCGCCCGGTGCATGCAGGGAGTTGATTGGAGTCGTATTTCTATGTGTCAACATGAGCATGTATGTGTGCATGTCTGTGTGCAAAAGCGCACTTGTGTGTATACATGCGTGCCTGCGTGTGAAAGTACGTTTGTGTGCATGCGTGTGCGTCTGCTCTTGCATTCTGGCTGGAATGCTGGGCGCGTGTTGTGATGAATGGTCAGCGCCAAACACAAATTCACAATCTGCCCCAGACGTCACACCCTCTGTTTCCTTGCTATAGGCCGCCTTTGCTCCTTTGCACGTTGCCCCTTGTCTCATGTGTGTAGATTCTTTGAAGTTTGACGTTTTCAAGAGGCTTTGAACAGATGCTTTGAATCTTTTGTACTTCTTGCCTGTTCTGGGCACCTATCATCATTCACCATGGGAAAAGATGCACGAAGCAGCAGAAGCGCCTTCCACACACATTTATCATGGTACTCAACCATGTGCACCAGCCCACATCAGTCGTGCTGTCCTTCATTATGCATGTTGAATTGCAGCATCTTTTGTGCGCACCTGTCGCCATGTTTGTCGTTGCCCACACCAACGCACACCAATCATTCGTGCTGTTTTATGTAGGCTTCTTCCATTGTGTTGCAGGCTCCACTCCTTGTCCTTTATTGGGTAGACTCCATTCGATCCTCTTGGTTGGACAGGCCCAATTCCTTGCACTTCTTTTCTGCACAACCCTCACCACCCACCACTCGAACTCCCTGGCTCTCTCCCGTGGCCTGGACTCTTGATCCCTGGCTCTCTCCTATGGCCTGGACTCTTGATCCCTGGCTCTCTCCTGTGGCCTGAACTCTTGATCTGTACTCCCTGGCTCTCTCCTGTGGCCTCTGAACTCTTGATCTGTTGCCAGGCAACAAGCTGCCCCATCCCCCTGCCCCTTCTCACTAGATGCACAAGCACTGGCGCCCCCCTGTGGCGGTTAGACTTTGTCGATGGACCCGTGCAGTACGCTCACACCTCCCCTCCAGCCTTGTCGACATGCTCATTTCAGGAGGAGCTCATCCCTGTTTCCCACTGCACCTTGTGTGCGCATGCACGTAGGCGCCCTTATTTGGCGGGTGGACTACGCTGCGCTTGGCGCGCCCGCGCTGTCCCTGCTAGCCTGCGGTGCCGCCAACACACCCGGCGCACTGCCTGCTGGCCTTTTTGGGAGCGGCAGCAGTGGCGGCACCGGCGCCAGGGAAGACGCTGTGTTCTATGTGGATGCCCGGCCCATGATGCGCAGGCCGAAGGTGCGTGTGCAGTGCAGCAGGCTTCCCATTGGCGTGCTCCTCATTGGGGCACTGCAGGTGGTATGCCGCCTCCTGTGCACTACCTGGCATTTGTGCTCTGGGTGCTGTGCATCAGGAAGGCTTGCTGGCTGTGGGTGGGTGCAGCCTGTGGCAGGCCAGCATGCTCTACCAGGGATAGAGCTCAAAAGCGTTGCTTGTGGCGGCATGGCGGGGGATGATGTGCAGCCGGGCATGGCCCTGGAACGCTGTCACCGGTGTGTCGATGTGTCAGCGTATAGGTTGTGGCATGTGTCTGCGCTACATTGCAGAATGGCATGTGTCTGCGCTGCATTGCAGAGTGGCATGTGACTGCGCTGCAATGCAGAGTGGCATGTGTCTGTGCTGCATTGCAAAATGGCTTGTGTCTGTGCTGCATTACAGAACATCCAAGGCAACCGAACTTCAACTGGGTGCTTGCTCCCTGCGCATCTGGCTCTGCCAAGTTTGCAGCACTACCTCGTGAGGGTGTTCTGAAGCTGGAGCATTTCTGTCCTGGCCTCTGTCATGAGGCTCTGCCTTCAGCCTGTGCTGCTGTGCATGCAGCTCCTGGCCTGTCATAAAGCTCTGCCTTAAGCCTGTGCTGCTGTGTGCATGCAGGTCCTGGCATGCGGCATGAGGGGCGTCCTCATCACCGCCATGCAAAAAGCAGCAGCGCAGCGCCTGGGACTATCCCTTTTAGGTGTGCTTGGCCTGTGTGTCCCTGTGCAGCTGTAGCAGACCTGCACCTCTTGCTGAAGCGCACAAAGCACCTCCATCACATGCTGGGTTTGCTCCATCACATGCTGGGCATGCTCCGTCACGTGCTGGGTTTGCTCTATCACATGCTGGGTTTGCTAGCAAGCAGATTGCTTTGCATTGAGGGGGTGTTTGCTAATTGGGGATGGCTTGCGCTGTGTGCATGACAATCAAGTGCATGTGTTGCAAGCACGCACAGGTACCATCTTGGGTTGACATTCTGCCTATGATTAACAAGGCTATAATAAAATCATAAGGCTGTAATTCACTAGGCCGTGCATGGCTCAGGGTGTTGGGTCGAAACAGGGATGATAAGTTGCCCAGGGCTGGGGGTACAGCCGAGGAGTGAGCAGCTACCTCCCTGCCTCCCCTCCGCTGCGCTTGTGCACAGGGCGGCGGGAAAATTTAGATCAAGTTATTTGCGGTGGAGTTTTGCACCAATGTGTATGCGCATTTGTGCTTCTGTGGGCATGCTTGTTGGCATGCAATGCTGTGGGTGCATGTTTGATATCCATGCTTCTGTGGGCATGCTTGTGTGCATGCAATGCTGCAGATGCATGTTGGCTACACCCGCCTCTTCAATCCTCATACATCACTTGCACCCGTGCGTGCATGTGCAATGCACTCTTTAGCAGCCACCCCCCTTTTATTGCTCGTGCGTCGCATGCACATGCCAACACGCACTCAATGCAGTGGACACGTCCCAGCAGCATCACACAGGCCCAGAAGTCCTCAACGCGCTACAGCAAACGGAGCAGCAGGCAAGGCTGGGGTTGCGCCCATGGTGCATGGCGTGCACCCATGGTGCATGGTGCATGGTGCATGGTGCATGGTGCATGGTGCATGGTGCATGGTGCATGGCGTGCGCCCATGGTGCATGGCGTGCACCCATAAAGCGTCGCCTCTATGCCTCTTGATACATGTTCTTGAGCATGAGGTTGTGGGCCCTATTCTTGCCATACTCATCCACACATTTAAAAGTCAGGTGTTTCATTTGTCATGTGCTTTCGGTCGTTGACTTTCGTTTGCCAAGCATATGCTCCACACTGTGGCCACACTCATGTGCACAACACGTCCCTGCCAAGTTGCTTTTGGCCTGGGATCTACCTTAAGCTCCTCTGGTGCCACCTTGTCCCTTTTAAGTCAATCCACAAAGTGAGAGCCACAGACCTGTGGACCTGTTGAACTCTTGTGGAGTGCTTGTGGCGCACCCTGGGTTCCTGCAGATCTAAGTCACAAAGCAAGGGCTCCAGATGTATGTGATTTTGCTAAGCTAAAGAGCAAGGGCTACAATTGAGCTAGGCTTCAGAGGAAGGGTTTAAAACCAATGCAATTGAACTAAGCTACAGAGCAAGGGCAATTGATCTATGCAATTGAGCACTCAGGGCATCTCCTAAGGTGCTCAAGTTGTGAGCATTGGTCGCGCAATGTATATCTGCCTTTTGTTACTTGCACACACACACACACTCACGTCAACACACGCATACACACACATACACACACACTTGATGCCTACTCCTTTTCTGTAAGCGCACACGTTCCTTCCTGCGGCATGCAGCTTGCGTCGGCCCTGCGTGAGGCCGCTGCTGGAGAGTGGCAGGTGCAGCACTCAAAGCCATGCCACAAAAGCGAGCCTGCCTTCTCAACGCTGGTTGCCCCGCACCTCAGCGCCCGTCCAGTGCACCCGGTGCCGGTGTTCCTTGGCCCACACAGCCCTCCAAAACAGGTGCAGGGCCTGCAGCACACCCCGTGCTGGATACAGATCAAGAACTGATTCCAGGAAGGAGGTACATGCAAGGCAGAGGAGCTGGGTGCGGCTGGTGCACTAGGCCCACCCGTCTGCCTTATGCTCTTGACCACTTCGTTTTGCCACTGCATCCTCCAATCTAGCCTGACATCCTTCCTCGTACTTCAATTTTTGCAGCATGTTCTGGGTCTCACCATCATCTCCTTGCAAGCATCTCACTCCCAAAGGCAGCAATTCATCATCAGTACGTGACCTTGAAAATGCCTTTGTCACATTGCCACCTCCCCCCAGGGAAATGCTTACATCTTGCCGTCCGAGTTTCACCTTCACCTGAGTGGCAGTGCTCTCACCACCCATGACCCACTTGTCCACGCTTAACTATGTTGTTGTGTCCTTGCCTGCGCCTCAAACACGCAGCCTCAGGCCATTATGCCACCCAGTGCGGAATGTCGTCATGCCTCTTTCACGCTCTCGCAGGTCCCGCGACGCCTGGCCTTGACAAAGCACTCCCTCATCGAGCGGCATGCGCACACGTACTTGGTGGTGAGCCGGCGCCCGCTGACAGCCGTAGCCTCCCTGGCCCGCTTTGTTGAGGTATGTGGACCGGGTGCTCAGGGCTGCTGCCGCCGTTGCCCATGATATAGTGCGTGCCATATTTAGGGGCACTGGGGTTGCAGATGGGCTGCTGCCTTTGGGTCATCCCCACAGGGAATGGGAAAAGGTCACACATTGGGGAGCTCAATGTGACATGAAATTGGACATGTGGCGTCCCTTGCCAGCTTATGCATTTGGGGGCTGATATGGAGGTTGGAGCCTTTTCTTTACATCAGGCTTTGGTCACCGGATTGGCTGTATGGAAGAGTCGGTGTGCCTTCCAGCTATGTTGTGAAACTTTTTCAGAAAAGCCTGCAGAGGTCACAGCTCCATGCTGTCTCATGCAGCATGGTGCACCCGTGGCTGTTTGCTTGTATTGAAGCTGGACCCCAATCAATGTCGGCAGAGCTGTGCAAGGATTTGAAATGAATGCTCTTCTGATTGTACAGGATCCCAAGCTTCTGGGCGTGGAGTGGCTGGACGGCGCCCCTGCCTCCTTATACTCCTCACCCGCAAGAGATGAGATCGTTGCTGCTTTGCTGGATGCAGCGCAGGTAGGGATGTGTTTGCAGGGGATTGTTGCCGCTAGGTGCTGCACAGGTGTTGCTGTACCTTTGATTGGAATCTTGTCTGCCTTGCTAGACTCAGAAGAGCAGGGAATGTGACTTCAAATGGGATTTGGCCGCCCCGATCATAATTGAGGCTGCAGAGGCGAACTTGATGCTAGGGAGCAATGACATGGTTCCAAAACCAGATGCGTACCTTCTGAAGTCACGTATAGGCTCATCCAGCCTGCCCATTTTTCAATTGACTAAGGATTGTGTCGTATCCCTTTGGGGAGGGGGCCGCTCCCTGTCAGGGATCCAGTAATAGCTGACACGTCACCACTGCCTTGCTGGATGTTCTGCCTCAGCTTGACCCTACCCTTGCTTTTGCAACACCGAATGTGCAAGGCACTGCTGTGGCTGTGCAAAGGTACCGCTGTGGCTGTGCTTTGCAACACAGAATGTGCAAGGTACCGCTGTGGCTGTGTTACCGGGGCTGAAGAGCCGCGGGGATGGCGTGGCCATGGGGAGGGGGTCAGAGGTGGAGGTGCACCGCTGGGCGCAAGAGGAGCTGGCAGGGAGGGCAAAGGAGGTGCATCCCACGCTGATGCACTCCAGCCGTATGCTGTTCACGGTGCGTGTGGCGCCCCACGCTGTTTATCCCATGGCTTATTATTGTTTATCCCATTATGGCTTATTATTGTTTATCCCATTATGGCTTATTATTGTTTATCCCATTATGGCTTATTATTGTTTATCCCATGGCACGGTGCGTGTGGCGCCCCGCGCTGTTTATCCCATGGCTCTCACAGTACCCCATGCTGCATATCCCATGGCGCTCACAGTACCCCATGCTGCATGCTCATCAGCTGCATGCTCTCCAAGATGCATATGGCACTCCACCTGCGTGGTCATTGCGTTGATTGTGGCAAAATTAGAGGGTCTAGAGATTCTGGAGCTGCAGAATCTAGGCCACGGTGCATGTGAGAGGGATTACAGAAAATCACAAGGGCGCTGTCTGAGCTGCAACTGCATGCCTAAGCCATATCAAAGGCCACCTTGGTGCTCTGGTGCATGTTTCCTGCTGTGCGTTGGCTTCATGCTGCTTGTAGCTGGCAAGCAGGGCATGTGTTTCTGGTGCTCCAATTCATATGGTGCACTACCGCTCCTTGCACATGCACAGGCCACACAAAGCCCCACTTCTGTTCATGCAGGTCACACAAAGCCATGAGCAATCATCCCAGGCCCCCTCTTTACCCCTGGCCATCTCTGCCCCATCACTGGGTGAGTAACTTGCTCTTAAGCATGTGAGGTAATTTTTCCACCCACATCAGGCTTTTTGTCAAGCATTGCAATCATTTTCAGCTGCGTAGTCCTTTGCAATTGCTTGTACCGTGCCTACGCACTGCAACAGGCGCTGCCCAAGTTTGAGGTGTGAAGGACCGCTTCCTCATTGCTCGTCTTGAGAGGTTTTTGGGTTTTCACCTTGTTGCCTCTGCTTGTTTCTACCAGGTACAGCGCCCCAAGCAGAAGGATACACACAGCAGCATGGGCAGCAGGCAGCTGCGCAAGGCAGCCCAGCCCGGTCCTCACTGGCGGAGTCACTGGCTGGGCCTGCAGCAGGGGCTGCGGCAAAAGCGCAGGGCGAGGGGGACGCTGCTGCTGGTGCGATTCTGTGTGTGTTTGCATGCCTGTGTGTCCCATATGGTTCAAACAGCAATGGATACTACTGCAAGAGCTGCGACAATCGCTGTAGGGGGCAGTAGAGCTGCAAGTGCACTGCCACGTAGTCTCCTTTTGGATTCTTCCCTTGTGCATTCTTTCCCGGTGCACGCCTTTCCATGCCCAAGATCCTATGGCTGTGGCCTTCCAAGGCCGCTCTCGATTGATTGTGGCCATCCAAGGCCACTCTTGATAGATTGTGACCTTCCAAGGCCACTTTTGATTGATTGTGGCCTTCCAAGGCCACTTTTGATTGATTGTAGCCTTCCAAGGCCACTCTTGACTGATTGTGGCCATCCAAGGCCACTCATAATTGCCCAATCAGGGCAAGGAACACGGGCAGGCATGTCTGCAAAACCTGTACACCCTGGCTGTGTTGGCCTTCCTAAGATTTTGCTGTCAAATGCTCACCAGCTGACTGCTGACGGCTTGCCAAAGAGCATGCTTGCCTTCCAAGTGCTGGAAGACTTTTGCCACCGGCCTGGGACATTGCCCATGCCCCCACAGGGCGTGGAGCGCACGACAGCCCAGCTGTGCAGGAGGCTGTCGCCCTTCTGATGGACGCTGTGTACGAGTTCTGTGCATGCGTGAGCCCCTGTGGCGTGCCTCTTTTCACCCGCCTGGATGGACAGGTGGGTGGGGTGAGTGCACGTCAGGCTGTGGCATCCCTGAGGATGGGGTGAGTGCACGTCAGGCTGTGGCATCCCTGAGGATGGGGTGAGTGCACGTCAGGCTGTGGCATCCCTGACGATGGGGTGAGTGCACGTCAGGCTGTGGCATCCCTGTGGGTTGGTAAAATTGCACCTTGCTTGCACTTCCTGATGCAGTGTGAGTGCAGGCAGGAGCACCATTACACCCAGGACTAGATGGCTGGGTTGTGTCTGCGTTCTTCATGCGTGCCGCGTACTCATTTGCTTTGCAGATGGCCTGTATTGTGCACAAACACAAGTCACAGCAGGCAACTCGGAATTTGCGGGCAGTGCATGCACCGTGGAATTTGGCCTGACTACGAGTTGGGTGATCTCATGGCATGAGCCATCAGCGCACATCACTTCCCAGTGCTTGCCAATTCGAAAACAACCACTGTGCAGTCTCCGTGTTCCATGCTTGCGAGGAGCAGAGCGCCTCAGATCAAGCTCATCCCGTGCTTTTTACATGCACAACCCAGGTAGCCTCGTCTCTGGTGGCCCTGCTACCAGTTGAGCTGCAGCAAGGGCTGCCGCCACCCAACTTCCTGCCTGCGGATGAAGTGAAGCAGGTGAGTACAGTAATCAAACACAATGTGTGTTGGTACACCTGCACACACACACACAAGCTGTCTTTCAAGGAAGGCCACTGCAACATACGCACTGGTGTTTTGCGATTGTTTGTGGTGCTGCTGCAAGAGATGCGTGAGCACAGCAGGAGATGTGCCGCTTGCTCGCTGGCCATTCAGCACTGTATCTGTGCAATGTATCCCTGTAAGAGCATATGTGTGGTGATGCTTGGTGATGCGTTGAGGTGCAATGAACCTAGCTCTCCACCGCGCACAGTGCGCGCAGGCAGTGGTCTTGTTTGTTACATGCATCTTGTCTCAGTGCTCAAGACGCTTTTGGTTCAGCAAAGGCTCCTATAGGGCTTGCATAGACGCGTAACATGCAGCAAAGGACCCCATACAGCAAAGACTCCTGTGCGGCAAAGGATCCTATAGAGCTCGCACAGATGCAAAACATGCAGCAAAGGACCCCATACAGCAAAGGCTCCTGTGCAGCAAAGGACTCCATGCAGCAAAGGGTCACTCCAGCTAAGGATCCCTCCAGCAGAGTATCCCTCCAGCAAAGTATCCCTGAAGCAAAGGATCCTGAGGACTGCACATGCTGAAATATGCGGCCCTGCACGGTGTATGCTGCGTGTAGACGGTCATGGTGCTGCAGTGCCTGCAACGCCTCAGCGCCGCCCCGGAGTGCATTGACACCCTGCTGGCCCTGCCAAACCTGGGATCTCGGCTGTGGGCGGTGTACGCCTGTGGGGATGAGGGCATTGCGGCGGAGGTGGCCAAGCTGTTCCTGAGGTGGTGGTCACCACACACATCGCGCAGGGGCACAGGTACGCCTCTGCAGGCAGCAGGCGCTGGCCTTGTCTGTTTCAGCAAGCAAATTGCAGCTTTTTCCTCCAAATGGGTGCAGAGGTAAGGGACATGTCATTGTGGTTTTAGTGCTTCCCGTGCAATGTGCGAGCACCTGTGATTTTGCTGCAGCTGTGGCTGCAAGTTGTGTGGTCGGGCATCACAGCTGTGCTGGATAACGCCACAGCTTGGGAAGCAAAACGGGGCAATTGTGCGCACACGTTGTGCCCATGCTAACAAGCCGGCAAGAATTGGCATCGCCACCCGCCTGGTGGGGCGAGATAAACCCATACTTGTGCATTGCCGTCACAGGCAGCTGCAGCGCTTGAACAAACGGGTGCCGCCCTCAGAGGCTCTCGCACACAGAGTCTTTGAACATCCATCTATGCACCAGCCAGCACGTGCCCCTGCGCCTCCTAGCCATGCCATGATGCAGCCGCACAAAGGTCTTGTAAACACGTCTGGATTGGGTCATGTCTGCTGCTTGCAGTGCCCTGGAGGGCATGCCCCCCATCCACCAGCATGGCGCAGGCTGCGGGCGCGGAGCCGGGCGCTTGCGTGGAGCCGTCAGTCGAGGAGCTGTCGCTGTCCAAGGCTGCCAAGGCGCTGTGCTTCACCCAAAAGCTGCTGCCTGAAAGGTAGGCCAGCGCCAGGCTGATGCAGCAAGGATGTGCACTCTGCGTCCTCAGTGCCAGGGGCCGCTGCCTGGCGTCTGAGGAATGAGTGCCCGGTGCAGGTTGATGCCGTACTGAGTGGAGGCCTCAGACGGAAGCTGCCGCCGCCCAAGAGCGCACCGAAAATATGCATGGGATGTGCCCGCAACAGAGCATGGACCCGATGGAGCTCACGTGCATACGCGTGTTAGAGCTCATGCATGCTACTTTAGAGCACCCAGCTCAGATCTGCTTGCTGTCAGGAATGGTGGTGATCTGTATGATACCGTACCTGCCTCCCACTATAGGGGGCACCACTGCAGCGCTGCTGCAAGCCGAGTTGCTGCGCATTTCAGCCAAACGCTTGCAAGCAGCTGCAATGATAGTCAGGAGAGGGACATCTGCAGCTTGTGAACCATCCTCAGCTGTTGCGGCCTGCCTAACCCCTTTGCTGCACAGGTGCAAGCTGCTTTTGTCCCCGCTGCAGCGGGCAGCCCCAAACGCGGCGGCGGGCGCTGAGGGCCTGGCAGATGCACACGTGGCGGGGGCGCCCGTGGATGGCACCGCTGCTGGTGGCAGTATGCCACCTGGTGGGGCAGCCACTGGGGCTTCATCAGTACCGTGCTCTCCCTTGCTATCCATGGCCGTGGTGCGTGCTTGTTGACGTGTGAGCCTTGAGGGGTGACGTGCGCCCTCCTCCCCTCCCTCATGCCTGCTAGGAACCTGCCCAGTCATCATTTCACATGTGTCTAATGATTCTTATGCTGTGTTTATTGATGAAGCTGCCCACTAACATTCTCCCACTGAGTGTCAGTGCCCTGTGCTTTCCTCCTGAATCTCTGTCATTATGTCCTGCAGTCCCTTGCAAGCTGATGGATGAACTTAACCCCTGCGTGTGCTTGCAGTGCTTTTCTGACATGCGTGAGCCTTTTCATACATGTTTTTGCTTGCTTCGCACGCTTTGACTGCATGTGAAGGCCACAAAGACCATCAAACTCGCGTCTTTCTGCCCTTGGATTGTCTGACATCACAAGCAACAACTCCCAACACCTGGATCGCACTCTGTGGCTGCGGGTGGAAGCCACAAGCACCATCACACTTGCGCCTCACTGCCCTGCTTTGTTGTCAGCACTTCAAGCACCAAAATCAAAGCCTGCACCGCATGCTGTGGCTGTAGGTGGAGGCCGCCGCTGCCATTGCAGTCGTGCCCTGCAGTGCCACTACCAGCACGCGCTTGCTGCAAGAGCTCCTCACAGAGGCCGCTGCTCTGGGGCGGCCCCTCTTTGCGCTGTTTCACCACCCAGCAGGTACGCACGCGCAACCCCTCTTTGCGCTGTTTCACCACCCAGCAGGTACGCATGCGCATCCCCTCCGCGCTCTGCGGGATAAGGCGGGACTGGCTTCCTTATTGATGTGGAAATCTTTTGAGTGCTTGCAGTTAACAAAAGTGCTCGCATTTCAACTGAAAGGCTCTGTTTTTAACCTTATTAATAGTTGTCGGGTGAAAATTTGTGGTCACTGTGAGGTCATAACGTGATTCCTGGGGCGAACATACGGTTGCGGCCGCTAACACTCTAGTGCCTCCTTCCATTCCTTAGGTGGCCCACGCTGCCCCTGGATCCAGCAGCACAGCTTGCCCATGACAGCTGCTGCAATGGTTGCAGTTCCTCGCATTTTTGGTCAGGGCCTCGGTAAAATATGCCATTCAAAGCAAGCTTGCTGAATGTGCACGTGCTTGAAGTGCTACAAAAAGGCTGCGAACCAGGACGGCGGAGCGCATCTGTTACCTGATAAAGCATGAGAATGAGCGTGCGCATGTGCACACACTCAGATGCCCATAAGCACCGCACTGCACATAGGCAGGCGCAGGTGTGTGTGAAAGTGTGTGATAGTATGTGTCAGTGCGTGTGTATATGTGAGCATGCAAGTCTGCCACCCTGAATGGGTCCAAAGCATCAATATAGCACCATCTGCAAGCGCACTTGCACCACCCGCTTGATTGGTGAACTGGGGTTGAGATTCTACACTGGCATCTTCAAAGCATCGCGTAGTTCTCACTGAAGCTGTCCCTGTTGCTTGCGTGCTTGCACAGGCCGTGTCGCAGAGGGGGCGTCCCTGCTGATGCGCGAGATCGCTGACAGTGGAGCATCTGCTGCGGCGCCCATGCGCCACGCAGCCCTGCGGGAAGGTGCGTGGGGTGGGGTGCTGATTCTCAGGGGCTGGTGGGCTGTGTGGGGTGGTTTTGCTACTGTGTGAGGTCACCTCACTGAGGTGTGATCATGTTGGGTACTGCCATGCTAGGGGCTGCCGCGTGGGGGGCTGTTTTATAAGGGGCTCTTGCCGTATGGAGAGCTTGTTTGTGAGGTGGGATTGTGTTGGGTGCTGCCATGCGAAGTACCATCATGTGAGTTGATGTCCTTTGAGGGCTGCTGCCTTGAGCATTCCAGCAGCTGGGCTCCTGCGAATCGCTCCGGCTTCTGGGCTCTGGCACTGCGAGGGTGGGCTACTCTCAGAGCCCCCCGATGCTACTCTCAAGCCCCGGTGATTTTCAATGGGAAGGATTTAATTTGCTCCATCTGCTGGGGCTTATGTTCCTGGTGCGCTCTGACGGTGCACCTTTGCCTCTGCCCTGCGCCGCCCTTGACACAACATGAGGCATGGCCGGTACTTCTGGTCTGCTTGATTTGTATGTGTAATGGGCCACTGCAATAGTTGCAGTTGTGCCCTCAGACGTACAAGGTCCTGGGCACTTACATTGCTCATGCACATGCATCGCTCAGGCACTAACATCAGTTATGCATATGCATCGCTCATTTTTGCATTGCTCATGCGCATGCATTGCTCATGCACATGGACTGCTCATGCACGCACATCGCTCATGCACATGGTAGTTTTGGCCGCTTCTCTGCTCTTGTGCGTCACCCCGTGTCCTACACATATGCTTGACCCCACTCCTCGGTTCTCAAATCCACACACAGCTAGCATATACCCCACCTGATCTCGGACACCATGCACAGCCAGCCATACCTAAGACCTTTCTGTACCTTAAGCCTCACCGGACCTCCTCCACCGCTTCCACGCCTTAGAGCACAAAGCACCGCCACCCCATGCCCCAAATTACCACGTGCGGCCATCCGTACCTGACCCCCAGCCCAACCCAGCCCGATCAGCACCGTCCCCGCCCACACAACACAACCCCACAGGCGCCTTCCTGTTCCACCTGCTGCGTGCTGTGGACGACGCCGACGCGCGCGCCGTGGCGCTCAATGCGTCCGCCTCGGATGCGCTGCTGCTCGGGGGCGCGGCCGCCGCTGCCCCTGCAGGCGCCCTGGGCTTGACCCAAGCTCTCATCCCCCCAGAGCCTTCAGCTGCTGCTGTGCTGAGCCGTGAGCTGGTGGCATCATGGGCAGACCAGTATGCGCCTGCGCTGGCGCTGCTTAAGCGCGTGTTCCCCCCTGGGCTCGTCCGCTGCCTGAACGCCCCACAGGCACCGCCTGCCAGCGCAGGGCAGGGTAGCAGCGGGGTGGAGGGGGGAGGGGGCGCTGCTGTCAGTGCAGGAGGACGTGCGGGGGCTGCTGGGAATGCGCCCACAGGGGGGTTGCTGTGGCCAGCTGGGCAGCAGATGGGGCCAGCGGCCCATGTACCTGCAGGTGTGTGTGCACGTGTGTGTGTGTTTGTGTGTGTGTGTGTGCGCGTTTGCATGTGGTTATGCGCATGTTTTTTTTGCGTTTTATTTTGTGCATGTGAATGGCAATCTTGCTCGCAGGTGCCTTTTTGATTAAGGGTTTGAGGTCATGGTGCTGTGCAGATTTCATTTGTGTGGTGGGAAAGGTGGCGTGCCATGTACACAGCAGCCATTTGCTTGTTTCACTTGTCATGCAACGACATCTCAAGCCTCACACACACATATGTCATATCAAGCCTCACACATATACTTGCACACTTGTCATCTCAAGCTTCAAGTAACTCATACCACCTCAAGCATGCTGTTCATCTCAAGCCTCAAATGACGCATACCACCTCAAGCATGCTGTTCATTATAAGCCTTTTAATATGATAATGCCAATCAATTTGGGATCAAAGGGAATGCCATAAGCACGCGTTCATGCATGCAATAAATAGAACAGGCTAACCTCCCTAGGCGTATGGCCTGCACTTGCAACCGACGTCATGGAGGGTTAAAATGCTGTGCGGGCGGCAGGCCAAACGCTGATGTCGGCACTCACTCGTGTAAGTTAAGCATTCATGGGCATGCCACCAACCTGTTGCCATCTGCCTCACGCCTAGCTCCCGCGCATGATTGCAGGAGGGTATGCGGGCAGCGGGCCCGGCATGGGCGGCGGTCCTTCCCTGCCACCTTCCCCGCTGGCAGCCTCCCCACTGAGCAGCAGCCAGCAAGGCCCTCAAGCTAAGGCGGGGCATCCGGGAGCTGCCGCCAACGGTGCTGGGGCTGCGTCAGGCCTACAATCGACAGCCACCGCCCCCTCGCAAGCGCAACAGGTGGCCTGGGCCGGCGGGGCCGGCGCTGCACCTGCTGGCGTGGCGGCTGGAATGGCGGCAGTGGTCCCTCCAGGTGCTCCTGCCGTATCCGGCAGCAGCAGCGGCCACGCAGCCCCAAGCGCAGGCTTCCCAAGGGCTGCAGCGGGGGCTGCACAGGGGCCTCCTGCGCCTGCGCCTGCTGGGCAGGCCATCGTGGATGGCTATGTCGTTGGCAGCGCAGGTCATCTTGGTGCGCTTGGCGGCCCTTCCGGTGTGCTGGGGCCTGCGGGGGGCAGTGTGAGGGAGGCTGGGTCCGGGGGTGGTCCGCGTGGCAACTGGGGCGCGCTGTGGCGGGCGCTCGCGATGGACCATTACCACGCGGGGCTGATTTGGAACGAGGCGACACGGGGCGAGCTGCGCGGGGCGCTGGCCAGGGAAGAGGCCGCCCTCAGGTGCGGGGGCTGGCTGTGGTCGAGGGGGTCAGGGAGGTGAGGTGGGGTGGGGTATGTGTCGCATGTACATGTGTGTGTTGATGTGCGTGTGTGTGTAGCCGTGCGTGCTCGTGCGCGTGCCTCGCTGCACGTATGTGCCTGTGTGCACAACCGTGGATGTTCATGTGTGCCTGTGTACGTGAGTGAGTGTGTGTGTGTGTGTGTGCACGTGTGCGCAACTGTGGATGTTCATGTGTGCCTGTGTACGTGAGTGTTTGTGCATGGGCATGTTAAGTGGGGCAGTTTCAGGCATGGGCAGACCTGTGATCACATTTGTGCTTTTTACCTTTGTTAAGGAGGAAAGATGTGTACATGCGTGTGTGTGTATGGGCATGTTAAGTGGGGCAGTTTCAGGCATGGGCAGACCTGTGATCACATTTGTGCTTTTTACCTTTGTTAAGGAGGGAAGATGTGTACGTGAGTGTGTGTGTGTGTATATGGGCATGTTAAGTGGGGCAGTTTCAGGCATGGGCAGACCTGTGGTCACATTTGTGCTTTTTACCTTTGTTAAGGAGGGAAGACGATCCATGTACCCGAGCCTTTTCTATATTATTCAGCGTATCTGGAATGCGCAGTGACCAGCTTGCCCTCAGTATGCATGCGGAGCATGGAGCACTTCCTGGGCTTGGCAGAGCATGGAGCACTTCCTGGGCTTGGCAGAGCATGCAGCACTTCCTGGACTTGGGGTTGGTGTTCAGGCAAGGCTGTGCTTAGCTTGCACACAGCATTAAAATGCGCTCGAAATTTGAACCACACACATGCAACACATATTCGCAAGGCGCGCCGGCAGCAGTTGGCGCACCAGCCTCTGGGGCCCAGGCCTCGTGCCCACCATCTCACTTTCTTTTATGATAGATGACCATGCATGCAACACATGTTTGCAGAGCGCGCCGTCAGCAGCTGGCGCACCAGACCCTGGGGACCAGGCCCTGTGCAGTGCTGTCTGCGTGGAACTTTTCTGAGTTTGAGGTGGCGTACCCGAGCCTGCAGCGGCACCTGTGTGTTGGGGGCGTGTACGTGCGGCTGCTGCTGGAGGGCGCTGATCCAGGTGCGTGCTGGGGCTGAGCGCATGGCGTCTGATGTAATTCAAAGGTTCAGGAGCCTGACCAGTGCAGTGGATGGGTATGTGGCTGGCTCTCCCTGTCACTTCTGTAGGACCACGGGCGGTTGTCTACAAGAAAAAAGGATCCAGAAGTGCTGACCACTCTAAACTTAAGTGTCATGCAGCACTCATCTTTATGGGGGCAACTTGGCAAAGGCTACCTGGCCTTGCCTAGCTCTGCCGGTGTGTCTCTTGACACTGACCGCCCATATGTCTGGTTCCAGGAAATAAGAAATGGACAAAGAGTGGTAGCTTGATCCGAAGCCGCTGGGCTCGATTCTAGGATTGTGGTCCTTGCTGATTGATCTTGGGTGCATGTGATTGGTGATTTGGTTTGTGGCATGACCCATGCCCCTCCTTGCCGCCTCTCTGTTCCCCCACAGCTTTTCCTGCTTAAGCTGCGTCACTTGTCAGTATCAAAATCAGTCTGCAGCGTTCCAGGGCCTTGTCCTTCAGACATCTTACCTGCTGCTGCTGCTGCTGCTGCAGCTGCCGCTGCATCTCCTAGCTGCACCCATATGCCCCTCCGACTCACTCGCTGCCCCGCCTTGCTGCCACTGCTGCCCTGTGCTGCGCGCAGCCGCGGTCTCCAAGCTCCCCCAGCCGCGCGACCTTTTCAGCTCCCTGCATCACCACCTGCTGTCCTGTGATAGTCACCTCCTAGCGTCCAGCACCCCCCACCTGATGGCGCACCCAGCGAGCCGTCAGCCGAGTTCTGCCCCCTCCCTTGGTGTGGGGGCGCCTCCTGCAGCAGCGGCGGCAGCCGCCGCCGCAGCAACCGCAGGGCTGGATGGCGGCCGCGGCCAGGATAGGCTGGTCGTGGAGGAGGTGCAGCTGCTGTGCCTTCGGGCCATGGCAGCGCTGTACCATGCGCATGCAGGTAGGCCTGACGAGAGTTATGCTTGAGGAGTTGGCCCGGGGGGTGCCCTTGAGGTTGCACGAGGAGCAGAGCACCCTTCTGGCATGCCTCGCTTGCAGGCAGGCATTGGCTGCAGGGCTCTGCCTGTGCACTCTATGAGTGGGACGGGAAGTCAATGGGGTTGGCCTTTGTGGCCCTGCACTTAAACAGTAGACTATTACTGCTGCTGCTGCTGCTTCTGCTGCTGCTGCTGCTGCTGCTGCTGCTGCTGCTGATGCTTGCCAGGCGCTGCCGTCCCTTGCAAGAGCCTGGACCATCGTTTGCCCAGCCTTTTAGCCCCCACCAGGCTCACCACATCAGACGTATCCCCCCCTCCCATTTGCTCCTGCTTGCCAGGCGCTTTTGTCCCTTGACCTGAGCCACCCCTTGCCCAGCCTAAGTCCCCACCAGGCACACCACATCTGACGCATGTCTCCCCTCATTTGCTGCTGCTTTCCAGGCGCCATCGGCCCCTGCGAAGGCCTGGACCACCTCATCCGCATCTTGGACCACACCACGCGCCGCCCAGTGCGCCACCAGCTCCTGCTCCTGCTCCTGGCCCTGCTACAACCCAGATCAATGCAGCAGTCACAGCAGGTGCGCACCACGGGGCACATCTTGCAGGTGCTGCAGAATTCCAGTTCCTAACTGACATTAAGCAAAAGGTTGATCTCGAGTTCGAGTTATTAAATTGGTTTGGGGGTGGAAGCTGCTCTATGAATGAGCCTATGGCGAAAATTCATGGCAATTAATGTGCGAAAGAGGACACAGGGGTTCTCAGCCAAAAGGTGAAAGCGAGGGTAGGGGGGCATGCAGCCAAAAGGTTGCTGAGTCTGATGTGCATGTCCTGCAAATCGGACACGGAATAAATGCGCACATGCACATAGGCATGCAGGCGCGCGCCCACATGCCCACAAATTTGCACACAGGTGCAGCGGCGCCAATGGCTTTGCGCTGCACACGCACACGCACACGCACATGCACACACACGGGCACACACCACCCTTATATGCATGTGTGGACACAGGCACAGCAAGTGGCTCACGCTAACGACTAGGTGCTGCACATACACACTCACACACATACATCCAGACACACATACATAGGCAGTTGCTACCTCATACAAGTAAGCACAGAGGCAAACTGTGTGCCTCTGTGCCCCGCACCAATGGTAGCGCGCTGCAGACGCACGCGCACACCTTTACAAGCATAAACTTGATGAGCACAGGTGAAGCGGATGGCCCGCGCCAAAGGGCAAGCGCTGCACATCCACACTAACACATGCAGATTCAAGCGCACACGCAAAGGCATACACACCCACACGCTCGTACGCACGTGTGAACACAGGCGCAGCGGGTGGCCCGTGCCAACGGCTACGCACTGCACGGCGCGGGCGGTACCGAGCTCTTGGTGGACCTGGCATCCGTCGTGCACGAAGCTAGCGACCCATCCACCGCCGCGCCTGCCTCTGCAGCAGGCAGGCCAGCTGCTGCCTCCAGCTCTCGTGGCCTTGGAGACGGCCAAGCAGTGGCGGCAGGGGCAGGAATGCCTGTGGGTGGCACGTCAGTGCTGGAAGTCTCTGGCATGGATGTGCCAGGAGCTGCACATGATGCAGCTGCGCCTTGTGAGAACAGCAGCGGTGCGCCTGGCGTGCAGCCACAGCTGCTGGCTGCCCAGCCACATGCAGAGGAGGAAGAGGGGGGAGTGCGCGAGTGGTACTGCTACCTGCCGCCAAACCTTGTGGCCGACGCACCCGTGGCTGTGGCTGGTGGGGGTGCCACGAGCGATGCCGGCGCTGGAGCGTCTGGAGGTGCGTGAGCCAGCGCGCACGTGCTTGATGCACAGTGAACAGAGTGACGTTGTGCAAGTGTTGTGTGGTTGGTGATTGCTGTGCGCACATGGCTCGAGTGCGCCTGAAGGTGCGTTCATGTCTTGTCCTGCCTCTCTACAATACTCAAGTGTGCTAGTAATGTGTCACAGCAGTCTTGCAGCTGACAAACTGCAGTGCACAGGTGAAGGTCAGAGAGAGAAAATGTATTTCTCACGCGAGTGGGCGGCTTTTTGTGCGCCCGGGCTTGCTAAGGTTGCCTTGTGCCCCCAGCACCCTCAAACCATGAACAGCATTGAAACGCAGGGTCCTTCCTGACGCGCACGCATCCAAATTGGGCAGCCGGCGCAACTGATCCGCGCACTGCATGCTCTCCTGCATTCCTCACCTCACAGGCCCTGCGCCGCCGCCCTGCCCGACCCCGCCCGTGGGGCTTGCAGCGGTAGGGCCCTTGTCCAAGCCTGACCTCGCGCGTCTCTTCCAAGCGGGGCACGTGCAGCTACACACGTTGTGCTGGGCAGCAGGCCAGGCAGCTTCACCTGCTCCGCTGGCAAGCATAAGGGAGTTGAGGTGGGTGCTGGGTGCAAGCTCGCATGGGGTGGGTGCTGGGTGCTAGCGCGCATGTCCGCATGCAAGAGCTCATGAACATGCACACACATGCACGCCCACAAACACATGTGCAACCATGTTGCATACCCTCACATGCGCATGCACATCCGTACTTTCGCACGCGATTCCTTACGCACACATTTGATACCTCTCAGCAGGCCCTGCAGTGCTCAGCCTGTGGGGTGCTGCCCTTTTTGCATGCACATGTGCGCGAACGCCCACTCACTTGTGTGTGCATGCTCACATACGCACATGCCCACATACACACATGCCCACATACACACATGCCCACATACACACATGCCCACATACACACATGCCCACATGCCTACATGCCCACATGCCCACATGCCCACATGCCCACATACACACATACACACGTACGCACAAGCCCACATACACACATGCCCACATACACACATGCCCACATACACACATGCCCACATGCCCACATACACACACTCAGGTGGCACCTGTCAGCAGGCCCTGCCGTGCTCAGCCTCCGGGAGACCGCCCTCACCGCCTTACAGCTTCTGCACGCGCTGGCAGCGCTGCTGCCTGCCACAGAGGTGGACGAGTCTGGTGTGCACACAGTGCTGGAGCCGCTGCCCAAGGCGTTGCGCACTTTGGCTGCCCCGCACTGCCTGCCCAAGCTGTGCCAGGTGTGGTGCCGCCCCAGTGTGTGCGCTTTTGTGTGCTTGAGTGTGTGTGTATGTGCTTGTGTGTACGTGTGCGTGCATGCGTGCCTGCACGCATGCGCTCAAGCTCATTGCCTGCAGAGCCTGCTGCTTCTTATTTGTCAAGTATCTTGCTGCATTGACAGTGTCATTGTAGCATGAAGGTACCGACATCTGCCTTCCATACTCCATGAATTGCTCTCCAACATGTTTGTCCATGTTTATATGCACATTTAGACAAAAAAATACTTTAGAGTGTGGCACATTACGCTTGTTTGGGAAAGAATTGCCAGCAAGGGGAGTGCTAGCAAGCAAAATGCCATTTGCTCAGTATTGGGAAGGCATTACTGAACTGCAAGCAGTGTGCATATCACTCACGAAGGGGCATACATCCCAATGGCTGTAAATCTTGCTGGCATATCCCATGTGTAGTGTGTGCTTGTGTGCTGCGGCTGCGGCCTGTGCACCTGCAATCATTGCGCCCTCCTTGATTGTATTCTGCTTAAGAGCTCCTTCACCCGATCTGGCTGCAGTTACTCCTGACTTATGACCCGGACATAGTTCCATCCGCGGCCTCGTTGCTGGAGGTGGTGCTCAGGCACAATGAGGAGCGGCTGTGCAGGCTGTACAGCACAGGTGATTCTGTGGAGCATGGACGAATTCAAATTGTTATGGGCTTGTCTTTGAGATCAAAACCCTTACAGCCTGCAGTTTTGGCAGACAGCTTGTTGTCGTAGGCACATGCTGGTGCCCATGTGCTGGCCCATGTTCACAACCATGCTCATGTTTATATATGCTCATGAGAGGCTTTGATCCTCTGCACACTGCGCCTGCTAGTACTCAACGCTGCTGCGCTGCTGGACCTGCTGTATCTCTGCACGCCCTAAGCCTGCTTTCAGCCCAGCGAGCTGCGCCCTGGTCCTGCTTTCTGCCCAGCAGGCTGCTTTCTGCCCAGCAAGCCTGCATGCTCACCCGCAAGCTTGTTTCTGTCCAGCAAGCCTGCTTCCAGCTCAGAAATAGCTGGGCCCTGGTCCTAACCCCCTGCCTGCAGGCGCCTTCTACTTTGCGCTGTCATACCCCGGATCCAACCTGGTGGAGATAGCGCGCCTGCTGCAGCTGACCCACCTCAAGCAAGCACCAAGGTGAGCAAGGGTATGGGCGCTCTGGATCACTTGGGTGTCAAAGGGCATGGTCGCAGGCCTTTTCCTGGGAAAAATGAGAACTGGCCTTGCCGTTGCTGCACACAGGATTGACATGCGCACAGCATGCGCGGGAATACCTAGCCCATTTAGTGCAGACACAGTACCCCTGACGTGGCATCAGTGCAGCACGCGTGCTTGCTCCATGTTTTGTGCCAACTGCACATCTGTAGGCACTGCTCATGTGCATGCAACAGCAGTGAATTTCACCACTGCCTGCAGGATCAACATGGGCGCAGCATACAGCACATCCACCCTCGCACAGCGCTCCTACTTGGGGCACATTTTGCCAGAGTCTCTGATCTACTGCCTGGACACATACGGACCTGAGGTGCGTCTCTGATCTACTGCCTGGACACATACGGACCTGAGGTGCGTCTCTGATCTACTGCCTGGACACATACGGACCTGAGGTGCGGACTGTGCGTGCACGTCTGACGGGGCGTGACAGTATGTAAAACCTACACCCCAAGTGTGTGTCGGCGTCTCTTGAAGGTCACAAGCCCATCTACTCCCACCAGCCTCTGACGTGTGTTGCCTTGAGGCACTGGTGTGGAGCAAAAGAGTGACACTGGTGTGAAGCAAAAGAGTGTGTTGCCTTGAGACACTGGTGTGGAGCAAAAGCTTACCCTTAGGTGCTTTCTTTTGGTCAGATGTGTGTATGCCAATGATTTGACACAAGCTTGAAAGCCATATCAAGGACGCCTGCTTCATTCTCTGTCAGGCTTGGTTGTCTGGCAACACCTATAGGGACACGCACCCCGATTGTTGCGTGTGCAGGCGTTTGCTTCAGTGCTGCGTGGCAACAATGACACGCCCGAGCTGCTGTGGACGCATGCCATGCGCTACGGCCGACTGCTGCCACAGCTGTCTCAGCACCTGGGGGGTATTAGAAGGTGCGCGATGCCTTTTTTGTTTGCAGATGGTTGTTGTTCAATGCACACGCTGCTCAAATGCTAACCATGCACCCTCTTGATCAAGGCTCCCCCTGCGGCTTTTGTTACGACAAACAACACTCTGCTCGTGTGCTTGTAATTTGGTGCGCTGTGCATAATGCCAGAGAATGCACCAGGCCTACTGCCAGAGTGCACCAGGCTTACTAACAGAGAGTGCGCTGCCAATAATGAGCGTACATCTGCTCTTGCTGGCAAAAGCTGTGATTGCTTCTCTTTGGAGGCTATGTGGGCTTTGACCCAACCAAAGCTCAACATTATCCTGAGTGCAAAAGCGTCAACACTTGCCCTTGCTGCTATCGCACCCTTTTAAGGGATGGCCCGCACATTAAGCATGTGCCTGCTCACCCGCAGGCGGCTAGCCCACAATTGGGGCGGCACGCTATTTGACTACACGCCAGTGCCCCCGCTGGTCTACACGGAGCTACAGGTGAGTTCGGACCTCGAGCACAGAAAATTGCATGGAACTGAAGGTACGTTCTGACCTCAAACAAGCACAGAATTGGCTCTTCACAAGGAAGACTTTTGACACTGAGATGCATGTGAGGAAGGCCTCATGTGCGTCTATGGCGGCCTCTCATCACAAGGTGCCAACCCCCTAACTATTGTGTATCATTCTGAGGCCCTTATTGTACCTTATTTTTTCAGGCTGTGCTTCAGATTGGAGTACAATAAACAGACGCATGCAAACATAATGCATGATTTCATCTTCTGTGTTGCCTCCTTCATGCATTGTAAAGGCCTCTGTGATCATTTTGCAACAAGGGCTGTTGCATTCCGGCCAACTCATTGGCTTATGAATGAACCAGAGTAAAGAAGATCCCACTCATGCTGCCTAAGCATGTAACATGGAATATGCTTGGTACAAAACATGGGTGAGAACACTGATGGCAAGCTGAACATCTTTCATTATGCCGCTTCCAAGGCTAAGGCATCTATAGAGCGTGTGTGCTACGCTGCCTGCAGGAGGATCTGTGGTGCCACCGCTACTACTTGCGCAACTTGCGCAACGAGCGGCGCTTCTCCAAACACACGGCTTTTGTTTACTGCGCTGCCTGCAGGAGGAGCTGTGGTGCCACCGCTACTACCTGCGCAACCTGTGCAATGAGCAGCGCTTCGCGGGCTGGCACATACGGGACCACGTGCAACTGCTTCAGGTGCGAGAGGTCGATCAAGCTGGTCCAAATCTGTACACAGTCCTTGGTCACAGCTTTGGAGGCTCATAAGCGCCTGCGGCCATGTCAGTGGCTTGGCATTGCATTCTGGGATGGCTTGCTTGTGGCTTGGCATTGCCTTCTTGGAAGGCTTACTTGTGGCTTGGCAATGCATTTTTGGTAGGCTTCTTTGCAGGCTTGCAAAGCATGTCTTTGTAGGCATCCGCCCAGCCCTAATGTCTCAAGTGAGACTCCCACTCGTTCTGCCTCTCTTTCCCTCGGCAAAGCCTGGGAGCTCCAGCTGCGCGCACGGCTGCAGCTTGTGTGCACATATCATGCTGCTCCCTCTGTAACCTCTCAGCCCCAATGAGGACTCCTCCAGGACATCCTGACCTGTGTTCTGCTTGCTGCTGCGCTTGCCCTGCATGCAGTCGCTTCTGTCCGAGTGGCGTGCAGAGCTTGCGCGGCAGCCGCTGGCGCTCAGTGAGGCAGATGCATGTGCAGTGCTGGGCCTCAAGCCTGGCCCTGACGGCAGGGTGGCTGAAGACGAGCTGCGTAGGGCCTACAGGTATGGGGCAAAGGCAAGGGAGCTGCACACTGGTGTGCTGTGTGTGTGCGCAGTGTGTTCTGTGAGAGCTGAGGCAACAGAGGGTGGGCGAAGACGAGCTGCGCAGGGACTGCAGGTGTAGGTGCGGGCAAGGGAGCTGCGCAAGCAATTGCGCGTGCTCTGCACAAAAATTTCATTGCTACTCGTGACTTTTGTATGACTCATGTGCCATAAGTCATGATGGCAGGGGGCTTTGCGCTGAGGGGCCCGCGCCTTGAACTTCCTATGAAAGATCATTTGCTCTGGGTTGTGCACATGCTGTTGCCGTATGCATGTCATCAATAAACATGCTTGATTGTGGAAGGCAGTGGCGACCTGATCCTGGGCTGAGTGGCATGGCTGCAGGCTCGGGTTGAGGGTTGCATCAGTACCAAGCGCCTTGTTATGCTCGACCCCAACTGGCTGGATGTGTGTCCAGACCTTGCAGTATCCAGACCAGGAAGCGACTGACTGGATCAAAACAAGCACTTTGTTGTGCTCAGCCCCAACTGGCTGGACGTGTGTCCATTCCAGGCAGCAAGTGCCTGGACCAAATCACGTGCCTTATGAAAATGTAAGCGCTTAGGTCAATGCAAGCACCTTAGCCAATGCAAGCACCTAGGCCAAGGCGAGTGCCTTGGCCAATGCTAGTGCCTTGGCGAAATTGCGAGTCGGTGCCAATAATGCAACACGATTTAACCTTGTGTGCCCAGACAAGGCAGTGTGAGTCTTCTGGCCACAGAAGAAAGCACTTTGTCTTTTGCCTGTTTGCTGCACCTCCCCCTGATGCTGAGCCCCGTCGACTGTAGCCAGTGCACACGCTGCTCTTCATTTAAATAGGGCCATGGCGCGTGCAAACCACCCGGACAAGAATCCGCTGCCCCAGGCCAAGGCTGCCTTCTTGGCCGGACAGGCGGCCTACGAGCGGCTGCTGACAGGGGCAGCGGGCGGGCAGGGACCGCAGGTGGGGTGAGCATAAGGCTGGCGTGGTTGCATGGCTAGATACATGCTAACTCAACAGCGTATATATGGCTGGTGGAAGGGGAAGCGGGCGGGCAGGGACCACAGCTGGGGTTACCGGAAGGCCGTGCCATGATTTCATGGCACCCTGGCTGCTGGTGCAGCATATGAGTAGCTGCTAACAGAGGCCGAAGATGGGCAGAGTCTTGGGGTAGGAGTAAGGTACAAAACAGGGGCCACTGTTGGTGTCAGGGCAGAGGATGGGTGTGTTGTCCAAAGGTAGGGGGTATGCATTTAGTTTGTGGCTCATCTGCACTCAATATCAAACTTTTGTAGTGATGTGCTTGGCAAGACGCGTGAGCACCGGCGCTCTCGCACGCGTCCACGTGCACATGTGCACCATTCAATCATTGTCACGTGCTGGCATGATTGCACCAACTTGCGCAGCAGAACGGCACCGCATCCACATGCACATGTGCTCCATTTGATAAATGTTGCGTATCGGCATGATTGCCTAAGCCCGCGCAGCAGGACAGCACAGCAATGTGTGGTCATTGCTCTGGAGGCGTCTTGAACACCTATTTTGTGTGAACACTCCCACCCTCTCATGCACTTACCCGAGACACTTGGCCCTGATTATGTTACCATCCAACTTCAACTTAAGCCTCATGCACTCGCCCAAGACACTTTTATGCACTTGCCTAAGACTCAGTTCAAATTGGATAAACTCTAAAAACTCTTGCACCAGCCCAAGACCCTTGTGTTTTACCCAAACATACTCCATGCAGGTTTGGCGCCTGCTGCTGCTGCTTCGAGCCCAGGTGCTGCTGTTCCGCCGCTACCCAGAAGTCTTGGCCCCATACAAGTGAGTTCTAAGATTGTGGTTTCAGTGCAAGCAAGTTGTGCAGGCAACTAATTAGAGAAGTTACAGGGCTCTGCATTATTGGCACGAGCTCCTGGCTGTTGGATGCTTGCTTCAGAGAGCAGGTGCATGTAGAAGCGGAAGAAGTGCTAAAAATTCTGCATGAGAAGGTCACTCCATGCAATATAAAAGAGGCTGCTTCTCTCTATATCTGGTGCGCACGGCCTGAGCTTTCCGTTGAATACACTGCCGCTAAAGGTAGACCACTGATTGCCAAGACCCATGATTGATTTGCGGCTAAACCTTGATGGACATGAGTTCAGTTGGCTGGTGCTTGAAACAAAGCTTGGAATTCAGTATAATCTGGGTTCTGTATGGGATCTCAGTATGCCTCCAGTAGCCCCTGTTGAAATTGCAGCCACCAGCCGGATCCCCAATCATGCGCCCTTTGACACCTGTTATTTCTGCTGATGGTGTTTCAGCCGGAAAATGCACACAGCCGGAAAATGCACACAGCTTGAGCCCTGCATCTCTTCTGCCTTGCAGGTACCCTGGCTTCACGCTGCTGATGGAGGTGCTCAAACAGCAGCCCTCATACCACAATTGGTCAACTGCTGACCAGGTGCAGCTCACACAGGTGCGCGGCTGGGTGAACCAAACGTGACAGACAGTCCAACATCTTGCCCCTTATCATGTTCTTGTGCAAGGCCTTTTGCTGTGCAAGCCATACATAAACACATGCGCGTACTTGCACACGCATATGCACACGCATGCACACACACGCACACAGGAATGCACACAGGAATGCAAGCAGGCATGCATGCGTGCACATATGAGTCAGCTTGGTTGGTATACTCACACGCATATGCATATGCACACACATGCACAAAATTGCACACGCACACACACACGTGCCCACACGTGCTCACACCCACACCCACACACACACCGACACCCACACACACGCACACACACGCACACACGTACGTGTACGCACGCAGGCCGGCACCGAGCTGGCCTGGCTGGTGTGCCGGTCCAGCGTGCTCAATGCAGAAGAGCTTGCACGCAGTGGGGGCCTGGCTGTCCTGGGCGGCCTAGTGCAGCGCTGGCTGGCCAGCCCTCCTGCGCGTGCGCTGCTGACGGCAGGTGCGTGCTGGTTGATGTTACTTTCCCTGCAGGGTAGACATCGCTGCATGCAAAGAGTGGTCTCTAGGTCCTCACTGGAATCACGTGCGCACGTAGTGTTATGCGCTAGGTGATTCCCCCTCGTGCACGTTCTCATTAGATATGCTGGCACGCTGCTCGTGCCGCCCTCCAGGGGTGGTGGGGGCCCTGCCGGTGCTGCCACTGGTGCTACTGCAGCCCTTAGCATCCCACCACCCTCCACTCGCTACTGCCTTGCCCTCTTACCTGCCAGGCCACCACCAGGCCAGCGGTAAGCCTGCTGACAACGTGGACGTGCAGCTCATGCCCTTTGGCGGCGCCCAGGCGCGCACGGCTCCCAGCCTGGCGCTCACAGCAGGCAGCACAATGGGCAACAGCATGCACAATGGCGGTGCAGGAGGAGGTGGCAGTGCAGCAGGATCAGCAGCAGCAGCGCCACCCTCAGCAGCAGCAGCAGAGGGCGTAGATGCAGCTGCAGATGCGGTGGTGGCTACGCACGCACTGCGGGGCTGCGCGGGCCTGGGGGCAGTGCCCTCTGGGGCGGCGCAGCTGCTGGCTTGGCCGGGGCTGCTGCTGGACGCGCTGCAGGTGGCGACCATGCCGCAGGTCGGTAGCCGCTGTGTGCTTTGTGTGTGTGCCTGTTTGCGCGTGCAGAACATGACTCCTCTCCCTAGCTAGCCGCTTCTGCCCTTCAGCGTCTTCTACCTACTGTTGCCAGCTATCCTCCTGGCCCTGTTGCCAGCTATCTTGTGTGCGCATGTGTTTTTACGTCCCCATGGGTCTTTCAGCCCCTTCTTCCAAATTCCTAGAATAACTCCAATGGAATAACTCTCTCGTCAGCAGCTGGCTGCCAGCAGGATTTTTCATTTCCCCTCCTCCACCCTTTTATCCCCCTTGTGCGCTCAAACTGTGGGATGCATGTCACGCACTGCCCTGGTGCAGGCGCACGGCGCGGCGGAGGCGGCCATTTTGATGGTGGCCAACCTAGCGGCCTACCCTGGGGCGCAGCAGCGCCTGATGGAGCTGGGGGCTCTCGTGCACCTGGTGCCGCTGCTGTTCAGGTGAACTCCTTGAGGTCGCTTGTCAGTGCTTGTGCACCTGGTGTTGCTGCTGTTCAGGTGAACTCCTTGAGGTGGCTCGTCAGTGCTTGTGCATCTGGTGTTGCTGCTGTGTAGGTGTAATATTGGCAGCTGATGGTAGGCACTCGTGTGCTGCTGCTCATCCACCCCAAGTTTGTAGCAAGGCTTGCTGCTGCTGCTGCTGCTGCTGCTGCTGCTGCTGCTGAACTTGTTTGTGCTTGCTACGAATATAAATCTGCAGTAGCTGCAGCTGGCCGGGCATGCCCGTGCACAGTACCAAAAGACATGGTGGGCTCCTCTTCTGTGCTCCTTACAGCAGAGAGATGAGCATTGTGTTTGGGTCTGGGTTCGTAAGGGCTACGCACCATGCCTTGTCTATGAAGTGCTAGGATATTAAGCTCGTGCAAGATTGGGTTGGGAAGGCATGCCGGCCTTCAGTTGTGTGGTCCATCCCTGGACATTTGAAGTGTTTATGTGCGAGGTGTGTGTGTGTGTGTGAGGTGTGTGTGTGTTAGATGTGGATGTGTCTGAGATGTGTGAGGGGGGGAAGGATATGTGGACGGGTGGGTGTGGGTATGGATGTGGTGGGGTCTGGAGGGGAGGGGGCATGGGCTTCACGCATCTTTCGGCCCTGCCATGAGATACGAGGCAATCCATCAAGTGCTGGCCTACGCTTCCCAGGGCCTGCTGAAGCAACACAGGCCCCCTGCCATGCCAATCCTTGATGACTCTCTCCATGCACAGCAAAGAGCCTAAACACTCATCTCTCTCTCTCTCTCTCTCTCTCTCTCTCTCTCTCTCTCTCTCTCTCTCTCTCTC